>ERZ808246.1681-NODE-1681-length-15362-cov-2.767819_pt1 | contig 15362 bp, 9 predicted proteins | sample MGYA00521083_ERZ808246 | MGnify/ENA primary metagenome ERZ808246 (study PRJEB31516, sample SAMN03275577) | gut metagenome | biome: mammalia-associated habitat; material: feces | host: Papio cynocephalus | place: Kenya | collected 2012-07-07 ...
AGTAAAGTTAGTACTACCCTTAGTTATCCAACCATTTTGTCCTGATTTCATATTTAAACCAAAAACAGTATTAGCCTCATCCTCAGTATCCGCTATTCTAGGTATTTCACTATAATCTATTAATTTAATATCTTCATTTAAAGTAGCATAATTAAATCCTAGTATAGAAAATTTAGTATTAGCGGAAGCATGATTTAATAAAGATAATTCATAAGTACCCAAAGTAGAATACTTAGAAGCTGTTAATGTTATTTCATAAGAATCAACTTTTTCTCCTATTGACCACATATAGAAATCAGCATTATCAGGAGTTGGTTCTATATAATCTATTATAATACCATTACCATCTTCATTACCATAGTTGGTATAAAAACCATCCTTAGTTATATCATGATTAGTCTTATGCATACCAAGTACATAACTACCTTTAGTAAAGTAATAAATATCTCCTGACGATACCTCTGCTGATGGATCATAATCATTATATAGAGCAGTTACAATATCACCATTTCTACTTAATAAATACATACCAAAGAAAGTCATACCTGATACTTCACCAAAAGAAGTTATATTTTCATTAGTGGCTATATTTAAGTTTTTACCCTCTAACATATATATTCTATTATTAGTATTTCTTGATAATGATTTAGTTTCAGGATCAAGAGTTACTTCCGATTTTACTTCATTAGTACCATCCATAGCTAAACTAGATAATTTCTTAACTAAGTTACCACCATTTTGTAAATATAATGATGAAGAATTAATTAGTTTTAATTCGTCAATTCTACTTAATGAGAATAATACTGTCGAGTATTCATTAGTTCTATCAGTAGCACCTTTTAATTCTATATATGAATTATCAAGAGTTACAGTATTAGCTCTCTGTATAGATATATTTCTCTTAATATCTTCTTTAGTACCATAATTTTTAATATTTACATAACTATAACCCGTAGTAGAAGAAGCATTACCACTACCAAAGATAGATCCTCCAATAGTAAAGGTATCATATCCTTCGCCATTAATATTTATATTTATACCTACTGTTACACTAATAAATGAGTAGTCATATTCTTCGCTACCACTAGCATTGGCTTCTCCTCCACCAAAGACAGTTCCTCCTATTACAATAGGAGACTTAGTAAGATTTTTATTACTACTAGCAGATAAACCTATATTTACTGTAGTATCACCATATAATCTAGAAGTATTAGCACCACCATAAACATTACCACCAATAGTAGCTCCTACTACATTTACTATACCCTTAGAATTATTATTTTCTTCTAGTCCAGTAGCAGCAGCATTACCTCCTCCAAAGACATGTTTACCAATAGTAGTATTATCATCTATATCAAGATTAGTATTACCATTAACTACCGCTAATACACCATTACCACCATCATAAACACTATCATTTACATTAGTATTAGATATATGAATATTAGTATTTTCTCCTACTACAGCAGCATTACCTCCACCATAGATAGAATCTTCAACAGTAATATTATTAGTATTAACATTAGTATTTTTATTTACTTTACCTAAGTTTCCACCACCATAAATAGTTTTTACTTTAGTAGACTCTCCTATTACAAGATTAGTATTACCTAATACTTTAGCCGGATTTAATTCACCAGTTTCATCTCCTGGTACAATAGAATTCTCTCCATTACCACCACCAAAGATAGCATTAGAAATAGTACTATTATTAACATTCAAAGTAGTATCTTCTTTTACTTCAGCAGCATTACCACCACCATAGATATTATTATCAATAATAGTATTATCTAAAACTTTAGTATCAGTTTTTAGAACAGCAGCTTCATTACCTCCGCCAAAGACATTATCTGTTACATGAGTATTTGATAAAGTCATTTTAACAGTAGTTTCTACTTCACCTTTATTTCCTCCTCCATAAATATCTCCTGATACTTCGGAAGAATTTACCTTTACTTCTAAACTATTAGTTACTTTAGCAGCATTACCACCACCATATATAACAGCCTTATTTTCAGTATTACCAATAGTACTACTATCAATATTTAGAGTTACTGAAGATACATCAGCTTCATTACCACCACCATATATTGATTTATTAACAGTTACATTATTAATATTCGTAGTAGCAGTAGTTACACTAGCTTTATTACCTCCTCCAAAGATAGTATTTATATTTCCATTAGTTAAATTTATATTAGCAGAAGTAGTAGTACCACCTAAGTTATTACCACCATATATTTTATCAACATTTAATTTACCTATATATTTATTACCACTAGCATCATAACCTACTAATAAATATCCTAATATTTTAAAATTCTCATAAGTATCATATGAATGAATATTAAATTCAAAACTATAAGTACTATTATTATTTAAAGTATTAGTTCCATACCACTGATTTGTTTCATCAATATGATAAATATTATTAGTACTATCAAACTCTACTTTAGATGAACTCCAATTAGAATCAAAAATACTCTTGCTAGTTAAAATATATAAATCCCATGTCGGTAAACTAACTCCTGTATTATTAGTTATATCTACTTTTATTTTTTCACTACCTAATATATCAGTAGCCCCTGTTTGATTGATATTAGACTTACTTATTGTAAAGGATGAAGATAAATCACTAGCAGTGGTAGATAAATTCTTAATATTAGTAGTCTTAACATCCCCACTAGTATTAGAGCCTCCAAATACATTAGTAATATTTGCTCCTCCTAAATTAACATTAGTAGTAGTAGCTCCTGCTTCATTACCACCACCATAAACATTAGTTATTAATCCATAATTTAGATTAACATTAGTAGTAGTAGTTTCAGCCTTTAAGCCTCCTCCATAAACATTAGTTATTAGAGTACCATTTATATCAATATTAGTATCCTCTACTTTACCACCTTGATTATTACCACCATAGACATCATTTATATTAGCATCATTTACTACGATATTAGTTATAGGAATATTTCCTGATAAGTTAGAACCACCAAATACTGTACCAACTTTATTATTTATTGTTACATTAGTACTTTCTGTTACAGAAGTTCTATCTCCTCCTCCATAGACAGTAGTAATATTTCCACCACTTACTAATACATTAGTAACTCCGGTAGTTCCTCCAGCATTATTACCACCATATAAAGTAGTACAAGTACCTCCTGATGCCGTTACATTACTAGTAGTTACAGTTCCACTAATATTTGAACCACCAAATATTTTATCTACTGTTCCACCATTTAAGTAAACATTAGTTGTATTAGCAGATGTTTCATTACCTCCACCATAAGTATTAGTAATAGTTCCATCATTAATAGTAACTGTTATATTACCATTAGGTTTTCCTTTTAAATCATTACCTCCAAAGACATTGGTTATAGTACCATTATTAATAGTAACTTCAATATCTCCCATTACATATGGTGTATAAGTATCGTTACCTTCACCACCACCAAAGACATTTACTATTATACCTTTATTTACAGTAACATTAGTTTTACTAGAAGATACACTAGTTCCTGAAGAAGAACCATTTACTGTACCATAAGCACTACCACCATATACACTCTTATTAATAATTGGCGTCGTATTAAGAGAAGAATCTCCTATAACAACATTTATGTCATCTCTAACAAAAGTACCTGGGTTTGATGTATTAGTATAACCTCCACGGCCACCACCATAAACAGAATTAGTTATTTCACCACCATTAATATTTACATTTACTGTTCCATAAATAGTTCCTTTTTCATTACTTCCACCATAAATACTACCAACAACATTTCCATTATTCATAGTAATATTAACAGTAGCTGTTTTTGATGATGATCCACTTCCATTCTTATTACCACCACCATAAACAGATCCTTCTATAAAGCCATCATTAATTATTATCTTAGTATATGATGTATTAGAACTACTACTAACACCTGTTGCTCCATAGTTACCACCACCATAAACATTATTATTAATAGTAGCCTTATCGTCAACAATTACTATCGAATTATTACAAGAACCTATTGTTTCATCACTAGAGTTTCCGTTACCATTACCAAAAATACTTCCAGCTTCCGCTCCAAATAAAGTTGTATTATTGCTTATTAAATCTTTATCACCAATCTCTACTGTTCCACCAGCATATATATAAGTTGTTCCATCTAAAGTTCCCGATCCTGATGTACCAGTATATCCATTAGAGCCTCCAAAAACACTATAATTTACTCTTCCTCCAGTTAAAACAATAATTCTATTTCCATAAGTTTCATTTACAGTAGCTCCTCCTACTATTAGATCTACTTCACCACCAGTCATATAAATATATATATCATTAGAATTTCTTCTACTAGTATCTGAAGAAGGACCCCCTACGAGATTATATATACTTCCACCTTCTACTTTTATCTTTTTAGCAGAGTAATGAGCACTCCAACCTCTTCCTCCAACATATATTCCATTATTTATCTGACGAGCACTACCAAAAGTTCCACTCTTTACAGTTAAATCCATCGAAAGATCATTAGTAGTTTTAGTATTAGTACTAGCATATATATATCCACTCCAAGAACCTGAGGCACAAAAATATATATCTAAATTATCATTATTTTTCTTTGCTTTATCATAATCATTACCATATATACTTTTATTCTTTATATATACAGTTACTCCATAGTTATATGAACTACCATCTGATACGGTACTTAAAGAAACAGAATTATATATTCCACTTTCTAATATAAACTTATACTTTTCAGGATTATTATTACTTCCAGCATTTGAGTTATTACCCGCTACTACAGATCTTAATGTTGGATAACTATCATTCTGTGTCAAACCTCTTCCCAATTTATCATTATGATAATTTCCATATAAAGTACCAGATGTTGATGCCGAAGGCTCTTCTGCTCTACTTATTCTTGTTCCATAGTATAATGTAACATTTTCTATATTAGTATCATTATAACAGTTAATAGCAGAATTAGCATTCCAAGTAACATTATATTTAGTACCATTATGTAAACTAGTTATAGTAAATGGATAATCTCCATTATCACTCCAAGAACCACTGATACCACTATTTAATACTAGTATATTAGTATCTCTAGTAACCAAATAATAATAATCATTATTTACATCAAATATCTCTTCTTCACCATTATCATTATAGTACTGAAGTAATTTATAATTAGTACATCCATAATAAGAAGTACAAGTACCAGTTGCAGCCTCACCACTTGCATTATAATAACCAGTTTGTTCATCACCATAATTTAAAGATACTTCTTGATAATAAGTAGACATATTAGCATCAATTAAATCAGGATCAACTCCGTCATATAATAGTTCTCTATCAATAGTACTATTATCTAACTCAGTCATATAACCATTATTTAAATAATAATAAGTATTATTCTCATCAAAATTTTCATTAGTTATTCTTTGATAATATGTACAAGTAGTATTCCATCGACTAGGGCGACAAGTTCCATTACCTAGACGATTACCTCTCTCATCATATAAGCCATTATAACTAGCCCCTCTATTAAGAGTAACTTGATAATAGTAACCAGTCATATCTATTTCTTTGTAGATTGTTTTTGTTTTTTCTACTTTTTTCATGCCAATAGTATTTAAATTTCTAATAGCATTATTAAAATTACTACCTACATAACTTACTTTAGCCGCAGTCCATTTAGCAGTCATAGTTATATCTATTTTCTCAGGTTTATCATCTTTATAAGTTACTGGTACTTTAACATATCTTTCATAATAATTACTATCATAACTTATTTTAGCATTTTGATAATCAGTATACCAACCATTAAAACCTCGATCATCTGGTCTATCAGTAAAAGGATTATCTATTAATTCTATTAATACATAGTCATCACTTTTATCAGTAGTATTATTATCATTTACTTCAAACATTTTAAAATATACATAAGTATCTTGTCTTTCAGATAATGATACATAACCCTTATTAGTACCATCATTACCTTTATATGTTATCTTAGTTTGAACTAAATTAGTATCATTATATATATCTTTATTATCCGTAGTAGGAAGTGTTCCATCATTAGATGTATAGTTTAAGCTTTTATAATAGTAATAATCACTCTCTACTTCATTTATTATTACTTTATTATCTTTTACTGAACTCTCTACATAGTCAGGATCATCATTAAATTCTAATATTAAATCACTATAGGTAGCAAAGTATGTAGTAACTCCTACTACTAAAAGAAGCAAAGAGGAAGAACCTACTAAAAAACGAACTTTAAGTTTAGTATTATTTTTTAAAAGTTTCTTCATATGATTAAATTTACTTTTAATTTTATGCACTTCTACCACCTACTATCCATCATATTAAGTATAGCATATTCTAGTAAATAAGTAAATTAAAAATCCATCATATTTTTAAGATGGATTTGTACTAAAACCTAAATTCAAAGCAACATTACCAATAGCAGCATTATTTTCGCAATCAACATCTTGTCCTTCAATCCACATGTATACTTTTATCTTGGTAATACCACTATTGATACTAAAGATTGGAACATTATTATCAAAATTATTCTTAGTATAATAATCTATATTTACTCTTTGAAAATACATAGGATATTTATTTTCACTAGCGTTATTAGTAGTAACACCCGCTATCTTAGGTATTTCATTTAAGACACCATCATAATTTAGTGGTTCTGATGGACTAGTTATATTCATTTGATAAACATCTCTAGCATTTTCAATACCATATTCAGTATGTGTATCATAATTAGGTTCCCAAATATGAACTTTACTTTGATCGTTAGTAGTCATTGACTGAATGGCTCCAAGTGGAGCTCCAGTAAATGTTGTTCCTTCTTCAACAAAAGCAAAACGAACAGCATTTTCTATTCCTACAGACTTATCCCCACCATAAGTAGCATTAGATTCAGGTGTTAAATATAACTGGGTATTATTATTAGTTTTTAAAAATAAATCAAAAGTAATAAATTTACCAGGACTATTTTCTCCTGCTGATGACACTTCAATACTTCTAGTTGTTTCAAGAACATAACTGCCAGCAGCATTATTAACAGCATTACCATGGTAAATAGCTATCTTACCATTGTCTAATTTACCTACTGTAGATACAGCCTCTAATGTTTGAGGGATTTGATTAGTATTAGTTGGATAAGTATCACTAGCATTTATTATATCTTCAACAGAAACAGAAGATTTCCAATTAGTTCCATCAACAGATATTTCTATTCCTCCTTGAGCCCTAACATTTACATTTAATAAATCTACTCTTACCAATCTATTAGTAGTAAACCATGCATATGATGAAACAGATAATGATAATGTTGTAATTAATAATAGTAATAATAGATAAAATAAACGATATCTTCTCTTTTTTTCTTTCTTCTTATTCTTTTTCATTATTCTTACTCTCTTCCTTATGCTCTTCTCTTATTTCCATATGCATCTTTATTTCACCACCAAGAATATTATCTATGCAATCAGGATCATTTCCTTCAAGCCATATTACAATAGTAAATTTATCAATATCTCCTGGTTTAAAATCTTTTCTTTGCTCTAATACTGCTTCATCTTTACTATAAAATGGTAAAGTATCTTTTTCTGGCTCATTAGTATAAGAATTAACTTTAGCATATACCTTTCTATCACCATTTAAATATACCATTACTCTAGCAGCTTCATCAACATTTTTTATAACATCATCAATCATTATAGAATACCAATAATTAATTGTTTCTTCACCTTCATTTTCTATATAAAAAGTATAAGCTATATAATTCTCTCCATTATGAGAACCATCACTTTCAGTATCTATATTTTGTGGTATCCAATCTATTGATATATTATCCATGAATTCTAAGTCTCTAGCAGATAATTTTCTTTTTGATTCTTTAATTTCCGAATCTTCATATATTACAATACCACTTTCTGAAGATAATCTTTTATCAAGTGTTATTGTAAACTTTCCACCTTTATATATTACTCCTAATACGATAAATACTAAAGCTAATACTAAAAGGGATATAGATAATATTAATTTTATACTACTATATTTCTTTTTTCTACCATAAACTTTTTCTGCTTTTACCACTACATTTTTAGCCATATCTGCTCCCTTACCTTCTCTTTTTATTGTATCATAATTCTTTTACTTGTACAATTAACTCATGATAATTTTACATTATATTAGACATTATATTGCTTATTAATTATTATTATGCTATAATTTTTATATAATAGGTGATGTTAATGAAGAGAAAACATTTTATTTATATTCTTGCTTTCTTATCATTTGTTTTATGTATTTTCTTTATTCAAGAATCTTATGCCAAGTATTTAACTTCTACTAGTGAGAATGCTAGTATTAATGTAGCTAGATGGAGAATTCTAGTTAATAATAAAGATATTCGTGAAGGAAATACTGCTGATGCAGTAATTGTACCAGTATTTAATGGTAATGAAAATATTGCTAGTGGTATTATTGCTCCTACTAGTGAGGGATATTTTGATTTAGTTATAGATGCTACAGAAGCAGATGTTTCATTTAAATATAATATTAATTTTTCTGTTAATGATGATAGTGCTGTCAGTGATTTAGTGGCTACTAAATACTCTATTAATAATGGTGCGATTATTGATTTAGATAGAGATAATCAATCAATAACTAATGAAGTATTACAAGCCAATAATACTGCTCCTATTTATATTAGAGTATATGTTATATGGGATGATGGAGAAAATAGTGCTATGGATAATGCAACAGATACTGAGGCTACTAAAAATGGTAAGACAGCTAAAATGAATGTTAATTTATCATTTATTCAACTTAAATAATAACTATTAGTTTTGAAATTACAAGCTCAAAACTTTTTTTATAATGACCTTGGGCATTATAAAACCTCCTAGTGACTTTAGGCACTGGAGGCATATAATAATTTTATTCATCTATTTGTACTGCGGTTATCTTTACTATTAAACTTATACTTGGTAAATCACTATTTTGTTTATGATAATCATAAGCTTTGTTACCCCAATATGTATCTTCGGAATCATTACCATTTTCATATGGCCAAGTAACATTAATTGTTATACTTGCTTCGCCACCTTTTTTAGGAATAATTTCATTAGAAACATTAAAATCAATAGTAAATGGATAATCATTTCTTATTTTATTTATTATTTGTTCATCAGTTAAATTTAAACTTAGAAGATCACTTCCTAATATATTTGCTTTTTCTATTTCATACTTAATACGAGCATCAGCTTCACCACTATTGGAAGCTCTTAATACCTTCTGATAATCTTCCATACCAGGATATAAAGAATCTATATTTATCTCAATATATTCTTCAGCCATTTCTCCTGCTCCTACTTCAAAATTTACATGCCAACTTCTTACTTTAGCTGTTATATTATTGGATACTTTAGTGGAATATATAAACCAAGCAAAACTATTAGAAGCTAGTGTTATAGCTAAAAGAAATATTGTTCTTAACCTAATCCTTCTTTTTCTTTTTTCTTTCTTTTTGTCACTCAATAGTATCACCTACTTAGACTTTTTTTCTTTTCTTTCATCAACGATATCTATTACTTCCATTACTAGTAATATAGCAAATGGTACAAATACTACAAAATAAAAGCCATATGGATTATTTACTACTTTACTTATTAAACTTAGTACTACACTTTTATATACTACTTTACCTAATATTTGGTTATCTTCTACTAAAGGATCTTCTATATCATTAGCTATACCTTTAGTATGAAAGTATGTTTTTCCTTGTAATTTTTCTTTCTTTATTACTCTATGGGTTACTATTTTACCAGCAAAATCATCTTTCATTCCTTGATATACAACATCGTCTCCTACTACTATTTCCTCAGTATTTATATTTTTAGAAATAACCATATCATATACTTTGTACTTTGGTTCCATACTTTCAGTTATAATTGTATAGATACTGTATCCTCCTAGTGATAGTTTATTATTTGATATTCTTTGAATAAAGATTATACTAATTACTATTACTATAAATAAAGATATTATTGCTTTAATAACCATTAATATTATTTTTAAGGCTTTATTATTTTTTATTCTTTCTATCATATTTATCACCACTATATTTCTAATAACTTTATATCTTCTAAATATTTATCCATATATTTTTTATATATTTCTTCTATTTGCTTTTCGTTTACGACAGTTTTATATTTTATTATACTATATTGTTTATCTATTAAATCTTTTAATTTCTTTTCATCCATAGTTGAATCCATAGTTATTACTTTTTCAATCATATTACCTACTAATTTCTCAGATAGTTCTGTTTTAGATACTTTTTCTTCTTCTTTACCTATGGAATCTAAAACTAGGTAATCTAATAGGAAGGACTCATCTATTAATTTTTTTATTTTACCATCATCATAGTAGTCATTAGTTCCTTTATCTTTTTTGGTATCATCTTCCATATGTGTTTGCATATAATTCCATAATTTTACAGCATATTGGAAATTAACATTTTTAAGTATTACATTTGTTTTCTTAATTGGAGATGTTACTAATGATATATGCTTTTTATCTATTGTTTGATATACTGATGATGATGTTAAATCAGATATTTGCGTCTCTAACTTTTCTATTCTTTCAGATATAGTTAAGCCAGAGTCATCTTTATTACTTTTTTTATCATCTTTTTTAGAATTAATTGTCATTGTTATATCTATTTTTTCTTTACCAAGACTACTATTGGCACTATATTCTAAATTTTTATCATCTTTACTATAAGATTCCTCTACTAGATTACGTTTTTTTCTATCAATATAGAATTTCATATTTTTTATTAAACTATAAATGAAACGATTTTCATAAGTATCAAAACTTTCTTCTTTATTGATATTTAATATTTTACTAGGACGTACATCTCCTGTTTCTTTATTGTAATCTTGGATTAAATTGGTATTTTTGGATAAGTGCTTGATACTTTCAACAGTTACACGACGAGCTAACTCTATTTTTACAATGTCTTCTTCATTTATTATAAATCGATTGGGATTTCTTAAGATATTATCTAGGTATCTTATGGTATCTTCCATTATTTCAAGCCATTCAAAGTTAGTATTTACTCGATCATAGGCTGTTTTTACATGAAGATTTGAATTTATATTTTCAAAAAATTTGTTATTTTTATCTTCATTTGTTTCTGTATATAAATTCATTATTTCTAATTCATTCATTATAGGCCTCCTACGTTAATTTCTTTAATCTAAGTAAATACTCTTCGCACTCTTTCATTTTTCCTTTACCAAATGTTTTATCTAGAAATTCTATATATCCATCAATTTCATCACGAATATATGATATATTTAATTGTTCAAATTTTCTTAATATTTTTCTAGCTATGAAGTAATCTACACCATCTACTTCATCACCACCACAGGCAACATAAACTGGTACAAACTTTTTCATATGGGCTACGATACGATTACCAAAGGCTATTCTGAAGTGTTTGATAACATAATCATCCATCTCATTTATCTTATTTAGTGTATCTTCTGATATTGGATTATCTTTCATTGCTTCACTAAATAGTTTATCTAGGTATGAATAATTTATATCTTGAGCTTCAGTATCAATTGGTTCGAATACTTGTCCTTTATCATTAATATCTAGAGGCATGGCTCTATCGTATACTTTATCGGTTACCATGAAGGTAGAGTCATCATTATTGATTGTTCCAATATACCATACATTAGCAGGTATTTTTAATTTACCATCAACAATATTTTTGGGATCATCAGGCCAAGAACTAGATACTAATTCTACAATCCATTCATCTTTATTAGGCATCTCTAGAATAGATAACATTTCAGCAAAATAATACTCTACTCTGGAGATGTTCATTTCATCTAATATTACGGTATATATATCGTCAGTATAACCTGCGACATAAAGTTCTTTTAATACTTCTGTTTCATTAAACTTCTTAGTAAATTCATTGAAGTAACCAAATAACTCAGTTCTATCTCTCCACGATGGTTGTACTGAAGCAACACAGGAATCGTGCTTTAAGAATTTTCCCCAAGCATAGGCTAAGGAAGTTTTACCAGTACCAGATATACCTTGTAATATTACTAGTTTGGTTGAGGCTAGTGCTGATATGAATAATCTTATCATTTCAGGTTTATAGTATAATTTTAATTTAGATGCTGCAAAATTTCTAAATGTCTCTACTAATTCTTCAAGGGTAAAACTATCACCGTAGTTTACTACTTTATATTTAGCAAACTCAGTATCGACCGCTGTTAATTTAGGGAATCTACTCTTAGTAGTATCAACATCTTCTTTTGGCTTATCTGTTTCTTCTATCTCTGGTGATTCTCCTGGTTTTAATCCTAATTGTGATACCTTCATAGCAAGAATACTTTCTTTTTCGGCCATAAGATCAGCGACTTGATTATTTAAAGAAGCTACCTCTTCAAGAAGGGATTCTTCTTCTACTACTGTTTTGTGAAATTTTAAATACTTTCTTATAATGAAATAAATAATAAATCCTAAGCCTCCTATTATGGCTAAAACTATTATAATAGCTAAGACTACTAATATCCATTCAGGAACACTAAAATCATCTTTATAGAAATTAATTATCCCAACATATTCTTTTATATTGAACATATTTATTATTCCATTTACTAAGCCTTTAAACATTAGGATAAATGAAGTAAAAAACTGCTCTAAAAATTCATATAGAAATCTAAAAAATGTATCCATACTGCACCTACTTTACTATTCTATTATTACTTTTTCTTCATCAAAAAAGTTTTGTTTACTCTTATCTACTATTACATATGTAAAAATATCTAACCATAATTTGCTTGAATCATCATAATTATACTTTTCATCTATTTCTACTGCTACTTGAAAGCCATCTTTTATCCAAGCATTTATTTGATCTTTATTTACTAAATAGTCAGAATACTTAAACTTTATTATAATATTATTCTTTACTATTTCATTATCTATTATATTTATTAGTCTATTTAATTTTTGTTCTTTATCAAAAATACTGATAGGAAAATCTACGATTAAATTAGTATCAAATTCTCCCTTAATAGCATTTTCTAAGATTATTTTGGAAGTTAAATAGTAGGTAATAAAATTTTTTTGCTCATTTACTATTCCTTCATTATAGACTTTATTTATTGAATACTCACTATATATTCTATTAAATTTAATGGTGTTATCTAGTTTTACTTGATATACTTTTTTATTGTTAGTTTTTATTAGTGATATATTAAACTTTTCACTATCAAAAGATTTTAGATATTTATCTTTTCGACTTTCATTTTCTTTTACTAATTCATAAAGAGAATCAATAAAGTTTTCATCGTTTAATCCTAGTTCTTCATTTCGATATTCATCTACTTCTAACACTACTTTTTTTAATGATTCATAGTCTTCGACATTATCAAAATATAATATATATTTAAATAGATAGAAAGTATTTTTTATTTTAAAGATAGTATCTTCATCTTCATTTTCTTTCATTTCAATAGCTTTTTGTTTTAGATAATAATTAATGTTTGATGTAAAGTTTTTATATTTTATATCTTCATTATTGTAATATCTAACATTTATATAGACTTCTAATAAGGGGTCTACTATTTTCTTGGCATAATATTTATCTAATATTATTTTTAGATACTTTGTAATATTTTTCTTAGAGAAATCAATATATTCTCTTGCTATATTATTAGCCATTTTTTCACCACCTACTCTGAATAACTAAAGTTTATTATTGATGTATCATTTACTATTGGATATGTATAATCTAAGTTAGTATCTGCTTTGTAAAATTTTACTACTTCACTTGACTCTGAATCCATTCTAAAGGTTATACTATTTACATAATCATAACCATTTATGGCTACTGTAGTATAGTTTTCTTTTTTTAGATAAGCTGTATTGGTTGTATCTAATATTACTTTTTCTGGATCAAATGTTAGTGTTACTTCTGCGGATAAGCATTTTCTTTTATCGGCTTCTTCTAGTGATATGTATGTCAATCTATCAATTCTATCATTTACTGAGTAATCTCCAAAGGCTTCTTTTACTAAGTAATAGTCAATAGTATTTGTTATATTAAAATTAAAATATGGTCTTCCTTTTTTATCGTCAATAGTATATGATAAACCACTTTTACCTACTTTAAGAATAAATCTTCCTCGTAATGTCTTTTTGTATGGATATGTACTCTTGACAGTTATTTCTATAAAGGCTTCATCTCCTACTTTGAAAATGTCATTAGGAGTCATTACTGCATTAAAGTAACTAGAACCTTCACTACTATAAAGAGTTCCTCCAGTACTATTTACACTACATAAGACATTACTTGAACATACATAACTTATTTCATAATTTATATCACTACTTGTGTGAACTAAATTATTTTTACTATTATTTAAGTTTATTGTTATAGTATATGGATCTACTGCTGACCAATTATCTACTTGATAGATGGCTCTATTCGCTGTTAACTTATCACTATTAAAGTAAAAGTTTTTACTTGATAGATAGAAGTCTCTTATTTCATTATATATATATCGTCCAAAGGTTATTGTTGTTAGAAAAAATACCAATATTATTCCTAATACAATATAGCCTTTTTTACCATATTTATCTAATTTTCTTTTTAGTTCTATTATCTTTTCTTTTAATTCTATTATCTTTTTCTTTATTTTTAGGTTCTTTAGATACTTCTTTATCTTTGCTTTATTTATTTTCATCTGCTACTTCTTTTTCTTTATCTCTTTAAATATTGCATATATCTCATAAACGAAAGCAATTAACATTGGAAATATTATGATAAATAAGTATCCCCATTTTGATGTCAAAGTATTGAAGACTGCTCCTAATGTTTTATAAGTAGTTGTATTTTGTTTCTTTCCTAAAATATTTTCACTCGATAATATTAAATCGTTTTCTAATTGTATTTCTTTTTCATCATCATTTATTGTTTTTACATTTTCTATCTTAGCATATTTTACTGTTACTTTAGCAGCATATGTATCATAATAAAATACATAATCTCCTTTTTTATAATCATTTGATTTTTCGACTACTAGTAAGTCACTTTTTTTAAAATCAGGATTCTTTTCTTTAAGAGTTAATACATACTTATTATCTGCTTCAACAATATTATATTTGTTATATGATAGTAGTGAATATGTAACTATGACTGCTACTAAGAAATACAAAATGATTAAAATGTTTATTACTACCTTTTTCATTCTATCACCATTATAAGTATATCACACTTTTGTAATTTATGTAAAGAAAA
>ERZ808246.1682-NODE-1682-length-15360-cov-3.049265_pt1 | contig 15360 bp, 14 predicted proteins | sample MGYA00521083_ERZ808246 | MGnify/ENA primary metagenome ERZ808246 (study PRJEB31516, sample SAMN03275577) | gut metagenome | biome: mammalia-associated habitat; material: feces | host: Papio cynocephalus | place: Kenya | collected 2012-07-07 ...
ACGTACGGTGCAATGGGAGGGACGAAAATATTAATTATTTTCTCTCTACCCTATTTGAACAAAATTTATATAAAAATTGTATCTAGACAAAACGATATAAAAAATATTAATATATTTGTAGGTGAATAACTATGATTAAAATTGGAATTGTAGAAGATAATGATTTAGATAGAGAAAGACTTATTAAATTAATAAATGAATATTTTCCTAAAAATAATATAGATTTTACAATAAAAACATTTACTTATGCAGATAGTTTTTTAAATGATAATGAAGTTTATGATTTAGTATTTTTAGATATCTTTTTAGGTGGTAGTTTAACTGGAATGGATATTGCAAAAAAAGTAAGAGAAAGATTAGGTAGTGATTTACTTATTGTTTTTGTTACTTCTTCTATGTCTTATGTTTTAGATGGTTATTCAGTTGATGCTTCTGCTTATATTATTAAACCTTTAACCAGAGAAGATTTTGAATTAAAGATGCCAAGAATTATTAATAAAATTAAAACTAAAACATTTAATGGATTAATACTTAATACTAGTGAAGAAACTATTTCAGTTAATATTAATGATATTTTGTATATTGAAGTATATGGTCATTATTTAACATATTATGTAGGCGATAAAAAATATACAGTTAGACAAACGTTATCTTCAGCAGAAGAAAAATTATCTAATTATGGATTTTTTAGAATTAATAAATATAATCTAGTAAATATTAAAGCTATTAATAAAGTGATAGGTGATGATATTTATATTAAAGATAATATTTTAAAAATATCACGTTCAAGGAAACAAGAATTTAAGAAAGCATTGGTGGAAAAATATGTTTGATATGTTTACACCATTAAATATATTTGAAGAATTAAGGTTTATAATTGAATTAATATTAGGTGAATTAATATTAGTTTTTCCTTTTTGCCAAAAAAGAGATCATTTTGTAATTAAATTTTCTATCTCTACTATATTAATGATTTTATTATCTCAAGGATATTTATTTTTAATTGGAATTTTAAATACTATTGGGGTAAGTGGAGTGTTTATACAAGTTTCTGTTGTGGTTTGGTATTGTTTTTTAACTATTTTAACTTGTTTTTATTTAACATTTTGTTTTAAATTTTCTTTTGAACAAAGTTTATTATATACATCTGTCGGTTATGCTTTACAACATATAGAATATACATTTGTTAATGAATGGATAGCGTTAACTTTATTTCCAGATTTAAGAAATAAATTGTGGTTATATTTTATAATTTGTTTATTTTCTTATGCATTAATATTGATTCCTATTTATTTTTTAGCAGCCAAAAAATTTAAAAATATTGGTAATGTTTACGCTCCTGAAAAAGGAAGTACGATAGTTATGTATACTATTATGTTAATAATAACTTTATTTTTAACATTTTCAGGTCAAACAATTTATCGTTCAGGTGATGTTTTAAATCCTAATTATTTAGGTCTAGCTATTGAATTTTTAGCATGTTTTTTAATTTTATTTGCTGTTTATTTATTGTTATATGAAAATAAAAGTAAAAATGATAAAGAAATAATTAATCATTTATTATATGAAAATAGTAAACAATATCAATTAAAAAAAGAATCTATTGATTTAATAAATCATAAATGTCATGATTTGAAACATCAAATTGAAGATTTAAAAAATATGCAAACAGAAGATCGTAATGAAACATTAAATAAATTACAAAAAGAAATTATGATTTATGATATTAATATTCATACTAATAATGATGTATTAGATATTATTTTAATGGAAAAACAATTATATTGTATAAATAAACAAATAAAATTATCTTATTTAGGTAATGCTGAACAATTAAAATTTATTGATTCTTCTGATATATATACTTTATTTGGTAATGCTCTTGATAATGCTATTGAAGCGGTAGAAAAACTAAATGATAATAAAAAATTGATAAATATTAATGTTGATACATATTTAAATAATATAATGATTTCAGTTGTAAATTTTTATGATGGAAACCTTAATATTAATAATGGAAATCTTCATACAACAAAAGAAAATGTTGGATTTCATGGATATGGTATTTCTTCAATTAAATCAATAGTAAAAAAATATCATGGAGTAACTAATATTTCTTATCAAGATAATGTTTTTACCTTAAAAATCTTAATTCCATATAAATAATTTGCAACTTAGGACATATTTTCAACCACTCAAGCCAAATTTATGCAAGCGTTTTCATTTCTTTTTAAAATACTTTTAGAAATTTACTTTTCAAAGGAGGATTTTTATGAAAAAGAAAATTTTATTATTAGCAGCTCTTGCATTCACTTCAGTTGGTGCTTTAACAAGCTGTTCAAATGAACCAAAAGTTGAATTAGATAACATTTATATTGCTAAATATGTTATTAAAGAAACAACAACTTATAAAGATGGTAATGGACAAGAAGTTACAGAAACAAAAGAAAGTCAATATTATGAACAATTACAATTATTTAGTAATGGTTCTTATGCTTTAACTCAAGTTAATCCAAGTGATATGACAAATTACATTTATTTCTTAGAAGGTACTTATACTTTAGGTGAAAAAAATGCTGATTATGATGGATTTACTAAAATTGCTTTAAATGACGCTACACACGTACAAGTAAATAATGATATTTATAATGGTATGTTCTCATTAAGTATTGATAGTGAAACTTCTACATTCCCTCATGAATTAGCAGGTGGTTCTAAAATCAATTCAAAAGAAGAATTTTTAGATCAATATGGTAAACCTGGAAATCGTTATATTTATAATGTAGAAAATATTACTGATACAAAAGCTCAAAACAGAATGTGCATTGAAGCTGATGTTAAAGTAGTTGAATAATTAAAATTAATTAAGCAAGAGGAGGAAATAATATGAGTAAAAAACCATTCCCTCTTTGGGCAAAGATCACTTTATTAACAACATCAGTAGTTCTTTCTACTGGCTTAGGAATTGGTACAAGTATTGCATATAAATATGAAGGCTTATTAGATACATATTTTTCTAGTAGTGATTATGTAGCGACAGAAGCTGAAAAAGAATGTGCTAAAAATATTGTTCAAGAAGGTGCAGTCTTATTGCAAAATAAAGATAAAGCATTGCCTTTAGTTAATGAAAAGAAAATAGCTATTTTTGGTCAAAATTCAGTTGATTTTGTTTATGGAGGATCTGGATCTGGTTCAGTTGATGTTTCAACTGCTCCAACTTTAAAATTAGCTTTAGAAAAAGAAGGCTTTACTGTTGATGAAAATTTATGGAATTTTTATTTAAATGGTAAAGGTAAAAATTATAGAAAAACTTATCCTAATGAATCAGGAGTAGGACAATTTAGTGTTAATGAAGTTCCTAGCAGTGTAATTACTTCTGATACATCAGCATTAAGTAATATTGCTAGTGATGATGTAGCTATTGTTACTATTGGTAGAAGTGGAGGAGAATCTTCTGATTTACCTTTAGATAAATTATCAACAGGTTATAGATATTTACAAGTTGATAATGATGAAAGAGATACTATTAAGTTAGCATGCTCAAAATTTAATAAAGTAATATTGATTGTTAATGCTAATAATCCACTTGAATTAGGATTTTTAGAAGAAGAAGACTATAAAAATGTTAAATCAGTTTTATGGTGTGGTGGTGTAGGTCAAGAAGGATTATATGGCTTAGCTAGTTTAATTTCTGGTAAAGCTAATCCATCAGGAAAATTAGTAGACACTTATGCTTATGATTCAACTTCTGCCCCTTCATTTTCTAATATGGGTGATTTCACTATTGCTAATGCTAATAACAATATTGAAAGAGGTAATAAATATTTAGTTTATGGAGAAGGTATTTAGGTTGGTTATAAATATTATGAAACTAGATATGAAGATAAATTATTAAATCAAGGTAACGCTGGTGATTTTGATTATGATAAAACTGTTCAATTTCCATTTGGATATGGTGAATCATATACTTCATTTGCGTATACAAACTTTAATGTAAAAGAAAGTGAAGATAAAAAAAGTTTTGAAGTAAGTGTTGATGTTACTAATACTGGCGATTATGATGGGAAAGATGTGATTGAAATATATGCTAGAAAACCATACACAGGAAAAGTTGAAACTTCTGCTATTGAATTAGTAGGTGTAACTAAAACTGATGTTATTAAAAAAGGTGAAAGCTTAAAAGATGTCAAAGTAACAGTAGAGAAAAAACAATTAACTTCTTATGATTATAAAGATGCTAAAACATATATTCTTGATGCTGGTGATTATTATTTTTCTTTAGGAAATGGTGCACATGAAGCTTTAAATAATATTCATAAATTATTAGGAACAAATGTTGATGGTGATGCTTCTTTAGCTAAAAAAGTTTTAACAGTTGAAACTCTTGATAAAGAAACATATTCTACTTCAAGCGCTACAAATGTAAAAATAACTAATCAATTTGAAGATGCAGATATTAATCGTTTTGATAGTGAATATAAATACCTTTCAAGAAGTAATTGGCTAGATACATTAACTAGTTCAGCTAATTATCAAGATAAATCTTGGACTGCTCCTAGTGAAATGATAGAAGCTTTAAAATGGAATAGACAAGATGCAGTTATTAATGATTCTTCATTACCAAATGTTACTTTTGGTTCAACTTCAACTAATTATACAGTTAAAGATTTAATTAATGTAGATTATAATGATCAAAAATGGGACGATTTAGTAAATCAACTTACATGGAATCAAGCATCTAAACTTGTTAGAACAGGTGGCTATTCAACAATGGCTATTGATTCTATTGGATTACCTTCAACTCAAGATAAAGATGGCCCATCTGGAATTTCTGGTACTTTAGTTGGTGGTACTTCATGTATGGCATGGCCAGCTGAAGTAGTTATGTCTTCAACATGGAATACTAAATTAATTGAAGAAGCTGGTGTTCATATTGGTGAAGATTCAATAGCAAGCAATGTTGCTGGTTGGTACGCTCCAGGATTAGATATTCATAGATCGCCTTATAGTGGAAGAAATTTTGAATATTTCTCTGAAGATGGTTATTTATCTGGAATTATTGGTGCAAGTGAAATGAAAGGTGTTCGTTCTATGGGTGTTATTGCTTATATGAAACACTTTGCATTAAATGATCAAGAAACAAATAGATATGGTGGTGCAATCTTTGCTAATGAACAAGAAATAAGAGAAATTTGCTTAAAAGGTTTTGAATATGCTGCTATTGAAGGTAAAGCTACTGCTCTTATGGTAGCTATGAACCGTATTGGTACAACTTGGGCTGGTGCACAATAAAGGATTAATGAGCAATGTTTTAAGAGGTGAATGGGACTTTAAAGGAATGGCAATTACTGATCAAGCTTCAGTTACTGCTATGTATTATCAAGATATGATTTCTGGATTATATGCTGGAACTGATATTTGGCTTAATTCTAATTCTCAATTATGGCCTTTAGCAGCTGTTAATGAAACTATTGGTGGGTTAACAAATACCGCAGCTAATTATAAAAATAATAATACTGTTAATTATTATATTCATAAAGCTGCTAAAAATATTATTTATTCAGTAGTTAATTCTAACGCTGTACAAACTTATTCTAATGAAATTAATAATACATCTAAAGTATTTAATTGGAGAGCCTTACTTTGGTCAATAGATGCATTGATTTGGGCTGGTACTGCTTGTGGAATTGCTTTAACAACATATTTCTATTTCAAAAAGAAAAAAGAAGATAAATAATTTATATTTAAATTTAACTAAGAAGTGAGAGTAATTTCTTGCATCTTTTTTTATAAAATATTTCTTTAAATAGAATAATAAAAATATAGTCGTTTTTGGAAAAGTGTATTTTTTTTAAACATAAAAATATAGGAAAAGTGTAAATTATATATTAAATATTTATAGGAAAAGTGTTAAAATAATTTTGTAGGGAGAAAGAAATAATGTTGCATAGAAAAATAGAAGAAAAAATTATTGAATATTTAAATAGTGATTCTAACAAAATAATGATTATTGATGGAGCTAGACAAATTGGTAAATCTTATATAATTAGATATATTGCTAAAGAAGTTTTAAAAACTAAATTCCCAAATTACATAGAATTAAATTTTGTTGAGGATTCATTAAGTGAAAGAATGTTTGCTGATGTAAAAAATATAGATGATTTTTATTTTAAACTTAGCATTTTTGCAGGTGAATCTATGCATGAAAAAGAAAATACTCTTGTTTTTATTGATGAAATTCAAGAATATACACAATTTTTGACTTTGTTAAAATTTCTAAAATACGATGATAGATTTACATATATTTGTAGTGGATCATTACTTGGGGTAACTTTATCAAAAACCATATCAATACCAATGGGCAGTATTGATATAGTACACATGTATCCATTAGATTTTGAAGAATTTTTATGGGCTAATGGTTTTAATAAATTTGCTATTAATTCTATTAAATTAAGTTTCGAAAATTTAGAATGTTTAGAAGAGAATTTACACAATAAAATTTTAGATTTATTTAAAAAATATTTACTGGTTGGTGGACTTCCTGATGCTGTAAATACTTTTGTTGATAGTAAAAATATTTATGAGATAAGAAAAATACAGACTAATATTCATGATTTTTATGGTGATGATGCAAGCAAATATGATAAAGAATATAAATTAAAAATTAAAAGAATTTATGATTTAATACCTTCTAATTTGGAAAATAAAAAGAAAAGAGTTGTTGCTCAAGAAATTGAAAATATTAAAGGCAAAAGGTTTTCTAATTATCAAGATGAATTTGATTATTTAATAAGTTCTGGAATTGCAATAGATGTAAAAGCAATATCAAATCCCACATTTCCTCTTATTCAATCAACTAATAAAAATTTGTTAAAATTATATCTTAATGATGTAGGAATTTTGACTAATTTATTATATAAAAATAACGCTAATGCGATTTTAAATGATCAAAATAGTATTAATTTGGGAACTGTTTATGAATCTGTTGTTGCAAGTGAACTAAAAGCTCATGGATATAATTTATTTTATTATGATAATAAAACTAATGGTGAAGTTGACTTTTTAATAGATGATTACGACAATTTAACAACTTTACCACTTGAGATTAAGTCAGGAAAAGATTATTTGATTCATAGTGCAATGAATAAATTTTTGCAAAATAAAGATTATAATGTAAAAAAAGGTTATGTATTTTCTAATGAAAGAAAAGTGTTTGAGAAAAATAATGTTGTGTATATGCCTATTTATTATATTATGTTTTTAAAAAATAATTAATTAATAAAAAAATATATTATTTGTCTTAGTCGACAATTAAGTCGACAATTAAATCGACAATTAAGTCGACAATTAAATTCACAATAAACATAAAGATACACCAATATTACTATCAAAGAAAGTAATAATTATTATTAAAGCAAATAAATTTTTTTATTTAAAATTGTTAATAGTATCAAAAAGGTAACTATACCACTTTTTAGTGCGTACTTTTTATTTTAAAACCTTGATGTATAATAATTATGTAATCCAAAAATAACTCGAGTAAATAAGGATTAAATGGAGGATTTTTTAATGAAAATATTAGTTGTAGGTTCTAATGGAAGAGTAGGTTCATTAGTTGTAAAAGAAGCTTTAAATAGAGGATTTGATGTTACTGGATTAGGTAATGGAGATAATATATCAAATGTTAAAAATTATCTACAAAAAAATGCTTTAACTTTAACTAAAGAAGATGTAAAAGGATATGATGTTATTGTAGATGCAGTAGGTGGCTGGACTGAACAAACAATTCCTAATATTACTAATGTCATGATACATTTAGCAGATATTTTAACTAATTTAAAAACAAGATTAATTGTAGTAGGAGGAGCAGGTAGTTTATTTGTTGACGAAAAACAAACTATTACAGTTGATATGGGAAAAGATTTTCCTGATTCTTGGAAACCATTATCTAACGCTCATGGTAAAGGTTTAGAATATTTAAGAAAATCCGAAAATTTAAATTGGACATATATTTCACCTGCTTGTAATTTTGTTTTTGAAGGAATTGAAACAAAAGAATATAAAATAGGAGGAGAAAATTTAATTTTGAATTCTCAATGTGAAAGTATTATTTCTTATAAAGATTATGTTTTAGCGTTAGTAGATGTTATTGAAAATAATCAATATAATAAACAAAGAATAAGTGTTGTTTCTAAATAAAAATTTAAAGTATCATATAATATGCTATAATTAAAAAAGAAACTATGGAGAAATTATATGATAGATTACACTTCTTTACCTGCATGTCCAGTACAAACTTGTTTAAATTTTATTTCTGATAAATGGAAAATATTAATTATTAGAGATTTAATAGATGGAACAAAAAGATTTAATGAATTAAAAAAATCGCTTGCTCCTGTTACTCAAAAAATGCTTACTCAACAATTAAGGGAAATGGAACAAGATGGAATTATAAATAGAAAAGTATATCCTGTTGTTCCTCCTAAAGTTGAATATTCTTTAACAGAACTTGGATATTCTCTTGTACCTGTGATTGAAGTCATGAAAAAATGGGGACAGGATTTTAAAGAAAGGATAAAAAATGAATAATATTATTAATGAATTAAAAAAAGTAAAAATATTTTATATTGCAACTATTGGTGATAATAAACCTAAAGTAAGACCATTTTCAAGTATATGTGAATATGATAATCATGCATATATTTGTACTAGTAATCAAAAAGAAATATATAAACAATTACAAGAAAATCCATATATAGAATTATCTGGTATGTATGATGGAGGAACATGGCTTAGAGTAAGTGCAAAAGCAGTTATAGATAATAGAGTAGAAGTACAACAAGCTATGTTAAATGATCCAACTGGTCCATCTCAATTATATAAAGTTAATGATGGAAGATTTGCTTGCTTTAGATTAGATGCAATGAAAACTTTTAAATATAATTTTTATGCTGCTCCAGAAGAAATAAATGAAAATTAAATGAATAATTTAAAATGGTGTATTGATTATTTAAAAGATTATAATCAAATAAAATCATTTTTTAATATTAATGATTTTAACACTTTTAGATCACTTATGAATATTACTCTTCCTTATAATTTAAGTGAAGAATTTTATCTAAAACAAGATCAAATAATTAAAGAAGAATTAAATAAAAAAGAGATTATTGATGTTAATAATTTATCCTTTCATAATAATATTGCTTTATATAAAGGCGATATAACTTTGTTAAAAGCTGATGTAATAGTTAATGCATGTAACGAAAAATTATTAGGTTGTTTTGTTCCTTTACATCATTGTATTGATAATGCAATACATTCTTATGCTGGTTTACAAGTAAGAAGAGATTTAATGATGATTATGGAAAAACAAAATCATGATGAAGAAAATGGTAAATGTAAAGTTACAAAAGGGTATAACTTAAATGTAAAATATATATTTCATACAGTAGGCCCAAAAATAAATAATAAAATAACTAAACAAGATGAAATAGATTTACAAAATTGTTATTTATCTTGTCTAAATAAATTAAAAGAATTGAATTTAATAAATATAGTTTTTCCATGTATATCTACAGGTATATATGGTTTTGATAAAAATAAAGCATGTAAAATTGCTTATAAAACAGTATCAAAATTCATTAATGAAAATAAACATATTAAAGTTATATTTAATGTTTTTGATAATGAAAATTATTTATTATATAAAAATAAAATAGGTCAAAAAAATGATAATTAATACAGGTCAAAGAACAGATATACCTGCTTTTTATTCTAAATGGTTTATAAATAGAATAAAAGAAGGTTATGTTTTAGTAAGAAATCCATATTATCCAAGTTTAGTAACAAAATTTATTTTAGATCCAAAAGTTGTTGATGTGATAGGTTTTTGTACTAAAAATCCTCGCCCAATGTTTCAATATTTAGATCAAATAAGTCAATTTAAACAATTTTGGTATATATCTATTACTTGTTTTGGTAAAGATATTGAACCTAATGTTCCTCATGTAAACGAAGTAATAGAAGATTTTAAATTTTTATCAAAGAAAGTAGGTATTAATTCTATTGCTTGGAGATATACGCCTATTATTGTTAATGAAAAATATCCTTTATCAAGGCACATAAAAGCTTTTGAATATATTGCATCTAAATTAAGTGGATATACTTCTTTAGCAGTTTTTGGTTTTGTTGATTTATATGATAATGTTAAGAAAAACAATCCAGAAATCAAAGATATTACTGATGAAGAAAAAGTGTATTTAGCAAAAGAATTTTTAAAAATAGCTAATAAATATAATATGGAATTAAGATTATGTTCTAAAGAAAAATGGCTTAAAGAATATGGTATTGATGTAAATGGTTGTATGAGATTAGAAGATTATGAAAAAGCAATAGGAACAAAATTAATTCCACAACAAAAAATGCAAGCAAGAAAAAATTATTGTAGTTGTTTTTTATCTAATGATATCGGTGCGTATTCATCTTGTTTACATTTATGTAAATATTGTTATGCAAATAATAATAAAAACGTGGTGTTAAAAAATTATCATAATCATGATGATAATTCACCTTTTTTAATTGGTAATTCATTGCCTAATGATATTGTTAAAGAAGCAAAACAACAATCATGGATAGAAAAAAATGAAAGGTTATTTTAATTATGAATGAAGAATTTAAAAAATTAATTGATTCTAGTGATACCATTGTTATTGGCGCAGGCGCTGGTTTATCTAGTGCAAGTGGTTTTGAATATGGCAATAAAACTTTTATTGATAATTTCAAATATATGCATGATAAATATGGATATTTAGACATGTATAGTGCTTCTTTTCATCATTTTGATTCTTTAGAAGAAAAATGGGCTTTTTGGTCAAAAATGATTTATTTAAATCGATATAAAGAAGGCGCTAAAGATTTATATAAAAGGTTATTTGAATTAGTAAAAGATAAAAATTATTTTGTAATATCTACTAATGTTGATCATCAATTTATTTTATCTAATTTTTCTAAAGATAGAATATTTTATACTCAAGGTGATTATGGTTTATTTCAATGTAGTGAACCATGCCATAATGAAACTTATGATAATAAAGATATAATTTTAAAAATGATAAATAATATTAAAGATAATAAGATACCTACTTCTTTAATTCCAGTTTGTCCAAAATGTGGTAAACCAATGACTACCAATCTTAGATGTGATGATAAATTTGTTGAAGATAATGGTTGGAAAAAAGCTAGAAATAGATATGAGAAATTTATTAATGAAAACAAAAATAAAAATATTATTTATTTAGAATTAGGAGTAGGTTATTCTACTCCAGTTTGGATAAAATATCCATTTTTAAGATTTACTTATGCTAATTCTAAAGCAAAATATATATGTATAGATAAAGGATATATTTATGTTCCTGAAGAAATCAAAAATCAAGCATATATTTTTAATCAAGATATTAATGAAATAATTTAATTATTGATTATATATTTTATTTATTAATCAATAAATATTTTAGGATTATGTATTATAATGTTATTATATTTTAAAAGAAGGTAATAACATGGAGAAGTTTATAATTAAATTTAACAATCAAGAATATGATGTTTATCAAAGAGAAAATAAATTATTTATTAATTATGATGATTTAGAGAAGATATTGTTTAATAATTTAAAATTTAATAATGATTTTCTTGATCAAAAAATAAAAAATATAGAACATGATGGTTATTTGGAAGATAATTCTTTGATTGAAGAAGATAATGTTAAATATTATGATGTTAATGTAGTTTATATTATGTTAAATGAATTTAATAATAAACTTGCTAAAGATTTTATTTTAGCAATTAAAAATTTAAATTTAGATCTTAATGTTTATATTTGGAATTACATTATAGATTTTGTTAATAATAAAAAAGAAAATGATAATCTTTTAAGTGATTTACATTTATTTGAAGATGCTTTTCAAACTTTAAGTAAAACTAGAAAAAATGATGGTTATACTTATCGCTTGTTTAATTTTGAATATAATACAGAATATGAATATTTAGAATTATTAGATAGAATTAGAATAGAAAATAATTTACCTAATGATTTTGGTGAATTAAAAATGGATTTAGATAAATTAATTGGTGAATCATATTTTGATTGTGAAGAAGTTAATACAGCTTTAAATGCAAGTAATATATTTTATACAGTTATAAAAGAAAAACCATTTGTTAGTTATAATTATGAAATTGCTTTAATTATTGCTATTAAAACCCTTAGTGATACTAATAGTGTTAAATATCGTCTTACTGATGAAAATCGCTTTATTAGTAATGATGATATTAATATTTCTAGTAGTGATTTTATTTACGCTTTACAATATATTGAAAATAATCTTGATAAACCAAGAATAGAAGTAGTAAGAAAAATTGAACCATTATTTTGTTTTAAAAATTTAACAATAAAAGATTATAAAAAACAAGAATTATTATCACTAATAAAACAAGATAATTCTTTAGAAAATATATATCGTTATATTATTTATTTCACTGAGCATTATCATGGTTATCAAGGCTTTTATGAATATTATAAAGGTAAACAAATTGGTTGTTATAAAATTCATTATCATGGAGAATATTATGATTTAAAATTTAGTTATACAAAAAGTGATTTAAAAAATAATATTTTAGTATTTGATGGTAATGCTAAAGCATATACAGAAGCGCCTACTGATTTATGTGGTCGTAAAATTGCTTTAATTGATTTATATGATGAAATTAAACAAAGAAGTTATTCTTATATTATGGAAAATTATGTTAAAACATTAAAACAAGAATTAGAACCATATTTTGATTTGAATCAATTAAATATATCATTTGATTTACAATGGATTTATGAAATTGATGAAGATTATGAATGGTAATTTTCATCAATAATATTTATGAATTTTGGAAAAGCACTTATTTTAGTATAAAAATATTTTGGAAAAACACTTAAAACATCGCATAAATTTATTGGAAAAGCATTAAAATATATGTATAATTATCTTAGAAAAGTAATGTGAAGGTGATAAAAATATGTTTTATAGAAAGATAGAAAAAAAACTTAAAGACTATTATAAAAATGATAATGATAGAATTTTTATCATTACTGGTGCAAGACAAATTGGTAAAAGTTTTATTATTAGAGAAACTGCTAAAACATATTTTACAAATTATATTGAAATAAATATGCAAGAAGATAAAGATGGTGATGAATATTTTAAAGATGTCAAAACAACAAAAGATTTTTATTTGCAACTAAGTGCTTTATATGGTGAAAAACTTAATGATATAAAAGATACTATTGTTTTTATAGATGAAATACAAGCTTATCCACATTTATTGACATTATTAAAGCCTCTAAAAAAAGATAATAGATTTAGATATATCGCTAGTGGATCGTTATTAGGGATATCATTGAAGCATGAATTTATTCCTATTGGTAGTATTGAAGAAATTAAAATGTATCCAATGGATTTTGAAGAATTTCTTTTTGCTAATGGTACAAGTAGTGATGTAATAAATTATTTAAAAGATTGTTATGAAAATAAAAAACAAGTTAAAGAATCTATTCATAACCTTATGCTAAATAGATTTAAAGAATATTTAATATGTGGTGGATTACCAGACGCAGTAAAAGAATTCGTTATTAATCAAAATGTTGCAAAGATGCGAAATGTTCAAAATAGTATATATGGTTATTATAAAGATGATGCATCTAAATATGATGAAGTACATAAACTTAAAATAAAAACTATATATGATTATTTACCTTCTTACATGGAAAATAAAGTTAAAAGAATTATATTTAAAAATATTGAAGAAATAAAGAATGCAAATTTAAAAAGATATGAAGATGAATTTGATTATTTAATAAGTTCAGGTATTTCTCTTGGTGTAAAAGCTATATCAAACCCTGTTTATCCTTTAACAGAATCAATGAGCAAAAATTTAATAAAATTATATTATAATGATGTTGGTATTTTATCCAATATATTATATAAAAATAATATTAATGCAATTTTAAAAAATGATGTTAATGTAAACCTTGGTAGTGTTTATGAAACAGCATGTGCTATGGAACTATCATCACATGGACATGAATTATATTATTTTGATAGCAAAAAAGTTGGAGAAGTTGACTTTTTAATTAACGATTATAATAATTTGACTGTTCTTCCAATTGAGATTAAATCAGGTAATGATCAATATAATTTTAAAGCTATTCCGAAACTAGTTAAAGAACCATATAATCTAAAAAAAGGGTTAATATTCGGAAATGAAAATGTAATAGAAGAAAAAAATAATTTAATAACATTTCCAATATATATGATAATGTTTTTATAAAAAAAGATTGTTAGCTATATTAAATAACTAGCAATCTATAAATATTATATTAAATTGTTTTTAACCAACATCTTTTGAATTTACAATATCCCAAACTGTATAACCAGCAAATCCAAAACAACAAACAATAAATAAAACTATACCTAACATTTCCGCCCAATATGCAAGTCTTTCATTTAAAGAGAGTTTTTTTTCGTATATACGAGTAATAATACTACATATTAATCCGATACTGGATATTACTAATCCAGCAATTAAAATATGACAAGCAACAAGTATTACACCTAATACACTTATTAAAAGAGTGGTAACAGATAATAAATCTGCTATTTTATATTTTTTTTCTACGATCATATTATAAACCTCATTCTTCTAATAATTTTTCTTTTTTACGACTTTTATTAAATGCTTTTATTAAGAAAAATTCACTAATAGCTATTCCTATAATGGTAATAGAATCAATAGAAATTACTCCTACTACCCAAACTGGGACACCTGCGCTATAATTTTTGTTACCATCTAAGAATATATTCATTGCGTTAGATTGAGCTACCATATATAGTACGTGTTTTGCTGATTCTTTCATTTCATTACGGATATAATTTGGCTTTGTATTTTCAAGTCTAATTGCAGTTGTTGAAAGAATTAAATCAACGCCTGCAGCTAAACAAGCTTCGGCATCAGCACTAGAAGTATAGTCAGTAACAACAGCACCTTTAAATCCCCATTCATTTCTTAAAACTAATGTATTTAAAGCGTATGAATTTTCAGTATCAATATAACCAATTCTATTCATAGATGTCATTACACCATGACAATCAGATAATTTTATTGCCATTTCAAAAGGCTTTAAATAAATTTCACGAATAGTTTGTTCTGTTGCCCATGATGAATAATTATTTCGATTTGTTTCATGTTCATTAAGTGCAAAATGTTTAATATAACATACTAATCCATTGTCTTGCGCACCTTTAATTGTTGAAGCAG
>ERZ808246.1683-NODE-1683-length-15357-cov-2.839237_pt1 | contig 15357 bp, 14 predicted proteins | sample MGYA00521083_ERZ808246 | MGnify/ENA primary metagenome ERZ808246 (study PRJEB31516, sample SAMN03275577) | gut metagenome | biome: mammalia-associated habitat; material: feces | host: Papio cynocephalus | place: Kenya | collected 2012-07-07 ...
TGTAAACACAAGGATTCCCACGAATATTATTGCACAATGCAATAATGTTTTTCTTTTATTTTTATCCATTTTTATTTTGCCGGCATTACATAATTTCCTATCTTTGAAGCGCACATTTATAAACCTTTCAGCATGAAAAAGAAAGCATTGTTTTTTGCGGTTATTGCATTTTTCAGCATTTCCGCGTTTTCACAAAAAATTGTGGAAACACAGTATTCTCGTACAAATATGCTTTCGGATTGGAAGAACTACGCCTCCACCGACTGCATAAGAAGCATGGCAGTAAAAGACAACGCGCTTTGGCTGGCCACCGAGGGCGGACTGGTAAAGTATGACTGCAACACGCGCCAGACCACCATATACAACAGGGCCAACGCCTCAATACCCGAAAACAACGTGCTGTCGGTTACATCGGACGGCGGCAGCGTGTGGTTCGGGACAAACAGCAAAGGCGTGGCGCAAATCGAAAACAACCGGCTTACGTCATTCACCCCGCGAAACAGCCCCCTTGCCTCGCGGCAGTATAATATGCAAATGACGCACGACAGGTACGGTAACCTGTGGATCGGCGGTCTGCTCTCGCTCTACAAATACGACGGCAGCAAATGGTCCGTGTTCACAATCCCCGAAACGCAAGTCTGCGCCATGATAACATACAACGCGCTGGCTTCGACAACAGCGGCAAACTTTGGTTCGGGGGCTTCTGCACAAGCAGGGACGGACTGTTCGGCTACTACAGCGAAAACACCGGCATTGTCAGGATTCCGGGAATAAACAGCGTTTCGGGAATTGCCATAGACCGGCGCAACAACAAATGGATTTCCACAACCGAAGAGGGCGTTGTGAAATATGACGGGCAGGACTTCATAAAATTCACCGCCGCCAATTCCGCAATCCCTTCAGACAGGACGCACGCCATAACGACCGACAACAACGGCAACGTATGGTTCGGCTCAGCCAATTTCCTCGTGAAATACAACGGCGGGGAGTTCACGAAATACAGTCTGCCGTCCACCAAAAAGTATGATGAAGTGTCTTCGCTGCTCATCGACGGCAAAAACTTCTGGGTAGGCTCCACACGCAGCGGACTCTACAAGTTTGAAAACGGGGAGTTGCGGCACATCGACACATACGAGAGCCTTATACCGGCAGAAAGGATGGACACCACCGCAACCGCGACCGACAACGGCGAAATATGGATAGGCACAAGCGGGGGGATAATACACATTGACAAGGACGACAACCGCACAGTCCTGATGGAAAGCAACGACACGGTGAACAAAGTGAAGGACATTCACATCGACAGGGACAAAAACGTGTGGATTGCGCTCCACTTCACCGACACGTGCCTACTGAAAATAAGCGGCAGCGACACAGTGGCGTTCACAACCCGCAACTGCCCCATAGAGCGGAACTCCGTAACCAACATAACTTCCGATGGCGAAAACCTGCTGTGGGTGGGGACGGAAAAGGGCCTTTACAGTTTCGACGGCAGCAGATGGACGAGTTTCAACTCCACCGAAACGCCGGTGAACAACGCCCGCATAACAAACATAGCCACCGACTCAAAAAACAACCTTTGGTGCAGCGTTTACGGCAAAGGGCTGTGTATGTTCAACGGCGGGGAATGGGCGGAATACAACAAGGACAACAGCCCGCTGCCCATGAACATGGTGCGCTCAATAGCGATTGACCAGAAGGACAACGTTTGGATTGCATCGGGCGAAAGCAACATGGGACCGGAGTTCGGCGGAGGACTCACACGCTTTGACGGCCGCACATGGAAGACCTACAACAGAAGCAACTCCGGGCTGCCGAGCAACACAATCACAAACATAGCCGTTGACGCAAACGGCAACCTGTGGCTGGGGACATACGGCGACGTGGGCGTAACCATGTTTGACGGAAACGACAAATGGGAAATCTACAACACCGACAACTCCGGAATTGCCGACAACGACATCGCCAAAATTTCCATAGACCGATACAGAAATACCATTTGGCTCAACGGATTGCGGTCGAGGGGCATTTCGGTGGCGCAGATAGGCGGCGAAATCACAGGAATAAGCAATGCCGGAACCCGCAGGGACACCGGCGTGATGTACGACCTGTCGGGAACAAGAATAACCCAACCCAGAAAGGGAGAGGTTTACATCCAAAACGGCAAAAAGATTATCAAGATGCAATAAAAGCGGATTTTTCCACAAGCAATTGACAGTCAGGCGATTGTTGTTGTTTTGAAAATTCTTTGCAAGTAACTGTTTAACAGCAGGTTGCATATACCAAAAATTATGTCTGATGTAATTCAAACTACATCAGACATAATTTTTCCTGCATCGGACGTAGTTTTTTCTACATCAAATGTAATTTTAGCGGTATTGGGGTTGCGATAATTGCAGGGGCGTATGGCTTACGCACTTTACGCCACTGCACGAACCGCACCAACGTACACGCAAAGCCAACGCCGTGCAAATGCAAATGCGGCGCAATCCGGGCGTATGCCATACGCCCCTACAAAGGCGCAATTCTTTGACTAATTGCGCATTTACAAGCCTATAGTTCCAATCGGTATTTCACCTTGTGCCTTTTGGCGAAGCGCGTCCAGAACTTGCGCCGCGCCTCAAGGATTATGCGTAAGCACTCCCCGGCATCGGCATTGCGCGACTTGGCATACTCATCCGCCACAATGCGGAAAAAGTCCGGCTGCCCCCACAGGCGGGCGAAATTGCGGCATCCCCTTTCAACGCTTACCGGCGAGAAGCTCATGCGGTTTATGTCCACAATGGCAAACTTCCACTCCCCGCCCACGTTGTCGAACAATATGTTTCCCGGCGAGAAATCGCGGTGGAGCATCCCCGCCTCGTGAAACTGCGCCGTGCGCCTTGCGAACGCCCTGATTATGCCGGCGAAATCCTCCGCCACAGCGTCGCCGAACTCGTAGAAACGGCGCGTATAGGGGCATTCGGCACTTATGAAATATGAGTCGGCAATGATGCCGCAGCTTCTGCGCTCAATGTAGGCCACCGCCTCGGGGGTGTCGAACCCCGCACCCCTCACGCGGAAGGCATACTCGTAGGCGCGCACCCCCTTGGGCTTGCGCAGAAACGAATACACAACGCGGTTCAGGGGGTTGGGCTTGCCGAAATGCTTCACCACAACCCTCTTGCCGCCCACGGTGAAACGCCGCAGGGTGTTGCGGCTGCCTTGCTGCACAAGCTCCCCCGAAGGGAAAAGGCGGTCTATGCCGGCTATGAAGCCGCGCAGCTCGCGGCTGCCTCCGTATTCCGGGCTTACGGTTACTCTCGTCATTGTATGCGGATATGCGGTTTGGGAAATTGCAAACAGTTGTTTTTATGCGGCAAAGTTAGCAATTCCGCACGAAATCACTAAATTTGCAAATAACTAATGCAACATATAACATCCAATGCAAAACCGACATCTTGACCGCCGGAGCTATTTCAACGAACTGGCAACCACAAGCGAGGCGTACTACATACCCTACCTCGAAAAGCATATAGGAAAGATCGTCCCCGGAATGAAAGTTCTCGAGATAGGCTGCGGCGAGGGCGGAAACCTTGAGCCTTTCGCCGAAAGGGGATGCGAGGTTACGGGAGTGGACATCGTGAAGGAGCGCACCGAGCAGGCGAAGACGTTTTTCGCCCAAGACGGCGTGGAAGGCACGTTCATCTGCAACGACGCGAGCAAGTGCGAAGGCTTTGACGGCAAGTTTGACATCGTTCTCGCGCACGATGTGATAGAACACGTGCACGACAAGCCCGGCTTCCTTTCCGCAGCCCTGAAGTTCCTGCGCCCGGGCGGTCATGCGTTCTTCGGCTTCCCCGCGTGGTACATGCCGTTTGGCGGACACCAGCAGATATGCCGCAGCAAATTCTGCTCGCACGCGCCGTTCCTCCACCTGCTGCCCATGCCGCTCTACCGCATGACGCTCGAAAACTGCAACGTGAAGGAAAAGGACGTGCTCGAACTCATGGACATACGCGAGACACGCACCACGATAGAACTCTTTGACAAAACGGCGCGAAAGGCGGGATTTACAGTGGCAAACCGCCACTTCTGGTTCATAAACCCACACTACAAGGCAAAGTTCGGCCTCACGCCGCGCACCCTCTGCAAGGCTATAGCGGCAGTGCCATACGTGCGCGACTTCTTCACCACGTCGGCGTTCTTCCTGCTGCAAAAACCAAAAACGGAACAAACCCCCAAACGATCATGAAGAGAATATTAACAGCGATAATCTGCGCACTATCTGCCGTTCTGACGCACGCGCAAACCGCCACAGAACACATGACATTCCTCAACACACCAATCGACGGCACTGTAAGTTCGTTCGTAACCAAGATGGAAGGGAAAGGCTTGAAGTTCAACGCCAACATCGACAAAAATGCGGTGATGCTCGGCAGCTATGCCGGCTACAAAGGCTGCACGGCGTTCATACAGTCGTGCTCAAAGAAAGACCTCGTGTTTGCCGTGGGCGTAACGTTCGAACACAAGCAGCAGTGGGACTCGCTCGCCGCAAACTATTATGACCTCAAAGCCCGGCTGACCGAAAAATACGGCAAGCCGGCGGAATGCACCGAGAAATTCGACACAGATGCCGCCGCAACGTCCGACAGCAAACAGAAAATGGATTTGACCGTGCAGGAAAAGTGCGACTACCTCACCGTTTGGCAGACAAAGCAAGGCACAATAAACCTCGCAATATCCAACGCGCAATACGGCGAAGAGACCGTGTGCTATGTGCAGCTCGACTACATCGACAAGCAAAACGTGGCATACGAGAAAACCATAACAAAAACAACCACGGTAACGCAATAGCGGAGTTTCGCGCATATTTTCTTTTTTGCCGCTTAATATCAGGCGCATATCTGAAAAATTAGTAACTTTGCACCTGACTACATACGTATTAACAAGAATGCACGGTCGCAGAGACCGTAACAAACTATAATCCATGGCAGAAAGAAAAGCAATAAAAACCGCGCTGATTTCCGTTTTCCACAAAGACGGGCTTGAAGAAATCCTGAAAAAACTGCACGAAGAGGGAGTAAGGCTGCTCTCTACGGGCGGGACACAAAAATTCATCGAGGAACTGGGCTACCCCTGCACAAAAGTGGAGGAACTCACAACCTATCCCTCCATTCTCGGCGGGCGCGTAAAGACGCTCCATCCCAAAATATTCGGAGGCATACTCGCACGCCGCGAAAACGACGGCGACATAAAGGAAATGGCGCAATACGAAATCCCTTCAATCGACCTTGTGGTGGTTGACCTGTACCCCTTTGAGGAAACCGTGAAGAGCGGGGCTCCGGAAGCCGACATCATAGAAAAGATTGACATAGGCGGCATATCGCTCATACGCGCCGGGGCAAAGAACTTCAAGGACGTTGTGATTGTACCCTCAAAAGCGGAATACGCCGACCTTCTCGAAATGCTCAACACCAAGGGCGCGAACTCCGACATTGAGGACCGCCGCCACTTCGCTGAGCGCGCCTTCGCCACAAGCAGCCACTACGACACGGCAATACACTCATACTTTGCACAAGGCAAATAAAAACGAATCCGCATTCTCCACAAACAAGGCATAAAACTACAATACACAAATGGGATTCTTTTCATTCACCCAGGAACTTGCCATGGATCTCGGAACGGCCAACACAATCATCATCAACAACGATGAGATTGTGGTTAACGAACCTTCCATTGTAGCCCTTGACCGCAACACCAACAAAATGGTGAAAGTGGGCGAAGAGGCAAAGTTGATGTATGAAAAAACAAACGACAACTACCGCGTGATACGCCCCTTGCGGGACGGCGTGATTGCCGACTTCTACGCCTGCGAACAGATGATGCGCGGGCTGATAAAGAACGCCCAAAAGCGCAACCACCTCTTCACACCGTCACTAAGGATGGTGATAGGCGTGCCGTCAGGCTCAACCGAAGTGGAGCTGCGTGCCGTGCGCGACAGTGCCGAACATGCAGGCGGACGCGACGTTTACCTTATATTCGAGCCTATGGCGGCGGCAATAGGCATCGGAGAGGAGCAGCTTGAGGCGGGAATGGACCCCAAGGACTGCCTGAACGTGGAAGCTCCCGAGGGGAACATGATTGTTGACATAGGCGGCGGAACAACCGAAATCGCAGTCATTTCATTGGGCGGCATAGTGTCGAACAACTCCATAAAGATTGCCGGCGACGACTTCAACAAGGAGATACGCGAATATATGGCACGGCAGCACAACGTGAAAGTGAGTGAGCGCATGGCCGAGAGAATAAAGATCCACGTGGGAAGCGCACTTACCGACCTTGGCGATCAAGGGCCGGAGGACTACGTGGTGCACGGGCCAAACAGAATTACTGCGCTCCCGATGGAAGTGCCGGTTTGCTACCAAGAGATAGCCCACTGTCTGGAAAAGACAATAGCGAGCATAGAGACCGCCGTGCTCAACGCGCTTGAAAAGACACCGCCCGAACTCTACGCCGACATCGTGCACAACGGCATATACCTCACAGGCGGCGGCGCATTGCTGCGCGGACTCGACAAACGACTCACCGACAAGCTGAGTATTCCGTTCCATGTGGCTAAAGACCCCCTGCTTTGCGTGGCAAAGGGAACAGGCGTGGCACTTAAGAACGTAAACCGCTACTCGTTCCTTATGAGATAAGAAAGTGGCGGCAAAGCCCCACGCAGAATAACTAATGAATGGTTAGAGAGCGGACACAGGCGACACTCTTCTAACCATTTTCGCGAATAGGGGCGAACACGGCAAAGTCACGGCTCACCGCAATTACGAAACAGGCGAATGCACAATCTGATTGAATTCATTAAAAGCCATTTCCACTGGGTGGTGTTCGCGCTTCTTGAAAGCGCGGCGCTTGTCATGCTGTTCCGCTTCAACGACTATCAGGCAAGCGTGTGGTTCACTTCGGCAAACGAGTTCACCGCCGCCGTTGACAGAACTTACGCCGATGCGGTTTCATACATAAACCTCGGCAAAATAAACAGCGACCTCACGTCAAGAAACATAATGCTGCAAAGGCAGGTGAACCAACTGCGCGACATTCTTGCCAGAGAAGGCGCGGACTCCCTGTGGCTTGAGGAAAAGCAGCGAGAGCTGCTGAAAGACTACAGACTAATCCCCGCGCAGGTTACGTCAAACAGCATAAACAAGGAAAACAACTTCATTGTTATAGACAAGGGCGAAGCCGCCGGGGTGCACCCGAACATGGGAGTCGTAAGCGGCGGCGGCATTGTGGGCATCGTATTCCTGACAAGCCGCAACTACAGTCTCGTGATGCCCGTGCTGAACAGGAAGTCGAGCATAAGCTGCAGGATTCGAGGGCACCGCTTTTTCGGATACCTCGGCTGGGAGGGCGGAAATCCGCTGACGGCATACCTTAGCGACGTGCCGCGATACGCGCGCTTCAACGTTGGCGACTATGTTGAGACAAGCGGGAACTCGGCGATATTCCCACCGGGGCTATTTGTGGGCAGAGTAATCGCAATAGGCAACTCACGCGACGGGCTTTCATACCGCGTGAAAGTGAACCTCGCCACCGACTTTGCCGACCTGCGAGACGTATGCGTGATAGCAAGCCCCATAAAAGCGGAGGTTGACAGCCTTAGAATGCACGCAAAGGAAATGGAACAGCCACAGGATTAAAAAAGCAGGACATGGTAAACACTTTCTTAAAACAGTTCGGTTGGTTTTTGCTTATTCTCGCCCTCCAGGTGCTGGTGTTCGACCACGTTCACATTTTCGGACACGCCACACCTTTCGTGGCGGTTTACTTCGTGCTGCTCTTCCCGGGCGACTCCCCGCGCAGCGCAATATTGCTTTGGAGCTTTTTGTTCGGGTTTGTTGCCGACACATTCACCAACACTCCCGGCGTGGCGGCATTCTCGCTTACGGCAACGGCGATGATACAGCCGTGACTCCTGAAAATAAACTCCATGACAGAGACCGATGACGAAACACCAGTTCCCTCAGCAAGGAAAATGGGCTGGGGGGCTTATATAAGATATGTGTCGCTGGCGGTGGTGTTCTGCGAGGCACTGTTCCACCTGCTCGAGACATTCTCGCTGTTCAACTGGCTTGAGATGCTTATAAATGCAGGAAGCAGCTCGCTGCTCACCATACTTATTATTGCCGCCATTGAGAGCGTCAGAATCAGCGGAAAGAGGAAATCCGAATGAGTGCCAGTCTCGAAAACCGCAAATTCGTCATCGGCGGGATAGCCGTCATTATAGTCCTCGTTTATCTCGCGAGGCTTTTCGCCCTACAGGTGATGAGCGACGACTACAAGAAAAACGCCGACTCAAACGCCTTTCTCAAAAAAATACAATACCCCTCGCGAGGACTTATAACCGACCGCAAGGGGAGGCTGCTTGTTTACAACGAGCCCGCATACAACCTCATGGTGGTGATGAACGAGCAGCACGGCATAGACACCCTTGCCTTTTGCCGCACCATAGGCATCACGAAGGACTTCTACATAAAGAGGATGCTCGAAATCAAGGACAGCAGGAAAAATCCCGGATATTCCCGCCACACCCCGCAGGTGTTCCTCAGCCAGATACCGGCGCAGGAGTTCTCGCAGATAGAGGAGCAGCTTTTCAGGTTTCGCGGCTTCTCGGTCGAGCGGCGCAGCATACGCCGCTACGTTTACGGAATAGGCGCGCACATTCTCGGGGACGTGGGCGAGGTTTCGCAGGGCGACATAGACGACAACCCCTACTACCAGCCCGGAGACTACATTGGCAAGATTGGCGTGGAGCGTTCCTACGAAGAACAGCTGCGCGGCGAGAAAGGCATGGAAATATTCCTGCGCGACGTTCACGGACGCATAAAGGGACGCTATCAGGACGGCAAGTTCGACCGCCAGCCACAGCCCGGGAAAAACCTCACGCTAAGCATAGACGCCGACCTTCAGGCTCTCGGCGAAAGGATTATGGAGGGCAAAATAGGCAGCATCGTGGCCATAGAGCCGAAAACCGGCGAAATACTCTGCATGGTGTCCTCGCCGTCATACGACCCGCGCCTTCTCATAGGCCGCCAGCGCGGCAAGAACCAGAAAATGCTGCAGCGCAACCCGCGCAAACCCCTGCTCAACCGCGCCATAAGCGGGCAATACCCCCCCGGCTCCACATTCAAGCCCACGCAAGCCCTCACATTCATGCAGGAGGGCATAATAGGGCCCGGAACAATGTTCGCCTGTCATCACGGACTCAGCATAGGGCGTTTCCACCAAGCCTGCCACGGCCACGCCTCCCCGCTGTCGCTCATCCCTGCCATTGCCACGTCGTGCAACGCATACTTCTCGTGGGGGTTCTACTACATGATGGGCAACCGCCGCAAATACCGCAACATACAGGAAGCCTTCACCAGATGGAAAGACTACATGGTGTCGATGGGCTACGGCTACAGGCTCGGCGTTGACATGCCGGGCGAAAGGCGCGGCATGATACCCAATTCGGAATACTACGACAAGCATTACCGCAAACGCTGGAACGGGGTTACGATAATAAGCGACGCTATAGGCCAGGGCGAGGTGAGCGCCACGCCGCTCCAGATAGCCAACCTTGCCGCCACGATAGCCAACAGGGGCCACTTCATCACGCCCCACATCGTTAGCAAGGTGGAAGGGTCGCAAACCGACAGCCTCTACCGCACAAAACGCTACACTATGGTTGAACGGCGTTTCTACAATTATGTCGTTGCCGGGATGCGCAAGGCCGTGCTTAGCGGGACCTGCACCGCCGCAAACCTGCCCGGCATTGAGGTGTGCGGAAAAACAGGCACGGCGCAGAACAAGGGACACGACCACTCGGCGTTCATAGGCTTCGCCCCGATGGACGACCCCAAGATTGCCATTGCCGTGTATGTGGAAAACGGCGGCTTCGGGGCGCACTTCGGAGTGCCGATAGGCGCGGTGATGATAGAGCAATACCTTAACGGAGAACTTTCGCCGCGCGGGCAGGCCGTGGCCGACGAGTTCCAGCACAAGCACCTCTTCTATGGCAACAGCGAACGTTAAAGCCCCATCCCTGCTGCGGCAGCTCGACTGGGTTACAATCACAATATTCCTCGCCCTCGTGGTCATGGGGTGGTTCAGCGTATGCGGCGCAAGCTACGAATACGGCCAGCCCGATTTCTTCAACCCCGCCCTGCGCTCGGGCAAGCAGCTTATATGGATAGGCTGCTCGCTGCTCATCGCCTTCGTCATACTGATGCTCGACGACAAGGTTTTCGACACGTTCGCATACATTATATATATAGCCTTCATGGGGCTGCTGCTCATCACCCCCTTTCTCGCCACCGACATCAAAGGCTCGTATTCGTGGATAAAGCTCGGCAGCCTCAGCATACAGCCCGCCGAGTTCGCCAAATGCGCCACAGCCCTCGCCCTCGCCAAGTTCATGGGACATTACGGCTACGACATACGCCGCCCCAAGACGTTCGCCGCAACCCTGGGGCTTATACTGCTGCCAATGGCGCTGATTGTGATGCAGCGCGAAACAGGTTCGGCACTCATATACACAGCCTTCTTCCTGGTGCTCTACCGCGAGGGGATGAACGGCAGCATCCTGTTTGCCGGCTTCGCCGCAGTGGCATATTTCGTGGTGGGCCTCAAGTTCAACGACCTGCTTGTAAACGGCACGCACACATCCGTTAGCGAGTTCACCGTGCTTCTGATGATATGGCTTTTCACATCGGCAATGACGTTTGCCGTTTCGTCAAACCGCACCCACGCATTGAGGACAGGCGGTTTCGGGGGCGGCGCAATACTGCTCTGCTACCTTTTCTCGCGCTTCGTCATACCGTTCAACGTGGGCTATGCCATGCTCGCCGTCATTGCCGCCATAATAACATACCTGCTTGTGCAAGCCGTCATGCTCAAGCGCATGAAGTTCCTGTATATCGCCCTGTTTGCAGGGGCTTCCCTCGCGTTCTTCTTCTCCACCGACTATGTTATGAACAACGTGCTCGAACGCCACCAGCAGCAGCGCGTCAAGGTGCTGCTCGGCATAGAGCAGGATTTGAGCGGGGCGGGCTACAACGTAAACCAGAGCAAGATAGCCATAGGCTCGGGCGGGATGCTCGGCAAAGGCTTCCTCAACGGCACGCAGACAAAGCTGAAATACGTGCCGGAACAGGACACCGACTTCATCTTCTGCACCATAGGCGAGGAAAAAGGCTTTGCAGGCGCGGTCGTGGTGCTGACGCTCTACCTCGCCCTCATATTGCGGCTCATATCCCTTGCCGAACGCCAGAGTCTCGCGTTCGGGCGGATTTTCGGCTACTGCGTGCTGAGCATATTCCTGTTCCATGTGTTCATAAACGTTGGCATGGTAATAGGCCTCACCCCCGTGATAGGAATACCGCTGCCGTTTTTCAGCTACGGCGGCTCATCGCTCTGGGGGTTCACCATACTCCTGTTCATCTTCCTGCGCATAGACGCGGCAAGGAAAACCTGACGCGGCAAACTGCGACATTGTTTATATAATCCCCGCAAAACAAAAATCGGCAGCCCCTCACAAACTCCACAAAAACTACATAGGATGTAGGAAAAACTACGTCCTATGCAGGAAAAATTATATCAGACATAATCCAAACTACATCAGACCTTTTTTCGCCCGCTTGCAACGCCCTGCAAGCCAAAAGCTTACAAGAATTTTCGCAAATAGGTTAATTGACAGGAAACCAACTTGTTATAAAAACAGGCTCAAAAACCGGGATAAAAAGGGACGGATACAGTCCGATGCCGGCCGAAATCCTGGAAATATTCTGCAATATAAGCCGGCAAACAAAAAGATGCCTCCCCCGATTAAACCTTACAGCGTCTGCGCCGTCAAAATAACGGTTGCCCCGAAATTACGGCAAGCCGCTTGTTTCACGCTATATATATAATATGAGTATATGAAGATAATTCTCACGTTGTCGCTATTTGCCTGTATGTCGCTCGCTGCGGCGCGGGCGCAATTATCCATATCGGGAAAAGTTACGGAAAAGGCAGGGGGAACGCCTATCGAGCTTGCCACCATACAGCTGCTAAACAAAGACTCCTCATACGTGAACGGCGTAAGCTCGCAAAAAAACGGCAACTTCTCGCTCGGCGTGAAAAAGGCGGGGGACTACATCGTCAAGGTGTCATTCATAGGCTTCAACCCCGAATACCGCAACGCCACGCTCAACAAGAAAACGCCCGACGCAAAGCTCGGCACAATATCCCTCGGCACAAGCGATGTGGCCCTGAAAGGGGCGACAATCACCGCCAAAGCCGCGAAAGTGGAAATGAAGGCCGACACGTTCCAGTATAACGCCTCGGCATACAGGGTCCCGGTCGGCTCCACGCTCGAGAACCTCGTGGAGCAGCTTCCGGGGGCGGAAGTGGGCGATGACGGCACAATAAAGATAAACGGAAAGACCGTGAGCCAGATACTCGTGAACGGCAAGGACTTTTTCAAGGGCGACACCAAGATTGCAATGAAGAACCTGCCCACCGAACTCGTGTCGAAAATAAAGTCATACGAAAAGAAAAGCGACTACACCAAGCAGACGGGCATTGACGACGGCAACGAGGAGACCGTTCTCGACGTGGGCCTCAAAAAGGAACTGAAGGAAAGCTGGGTGAGCAACGCCTCGCTCGGCTACGGAAGCAAGGACCGCTACAACGGCGACATATTCGTGAACCGCTACACCGACCACGACCGCCAGACAATATTCGGCAACGCCAACAACGCGGGCGACCGCCACTTCGGACCGGGACGCGGGGGCGGCAGCGGGCTTAACGCCAACAAAAGCGCGGGATTTGACGCAGGATGGGACAACGGCAAGAAAGAGGACGAGGCGGGACGGCTGGAGATTAACGGCAACCTGCGATGGAGCCACAGCGCAAGCGACCGCCAGACACGCTCCAACTCCGAAACATTCCTCAACTCGGCAGGATCGTCCTCGTTCTCGAACTCCCGCAGCCAGAACTACAGCCATTCATCCAACTTCAACACCGGACTGTGGCTGAGGTGGAAGCCCGACTCGCTGACCACCGTAATGTTTGCGCCAAACTACTCGTACAGCGAGTCAAACAACTGGAGCCAGAGCCGCACAGCCACGTTCAACAACGACCCTTACGCCGTAAGCGGCATCACCGACCCGCTCGGCACAATGTTCTCCGACACGGCCTCCGTGCTGAAAGACATCGCCGTGAACACCAACCACCGCATAAACACCGGCAGCAACTCCAACAACTCGGCAAACTACTGGGCTATGGTGGTGAGGAAGCTCAACAGCAAGGGGCGCAACATATCGATAAGCTCATCGGGAAACTGGGGCAACTCAAAAAGCAAGAGCTTCTCGCGCTCCGACATAAACTACTTCCAAAGCAACGCGGCGGCACGCAACACTTTCACCAACCAGTACAGCAACAATCCATCGGAGAACTGGGGGCTTAGCGGCAGGCTCAGCTACAGCGAACCCATAGTGAAGAACCTCTTCGCCCAGGCAAGCTACGAGTACGGCTACTCCTACTCAAACTCCGACCGCTCGCTCTACCAGCTCGACTCGCTGCAAGGCTGGCGCGACATGTACGCACCCGCGATAGGCTCGCTCCCCACCGACGCCGACTCGCTGCGCATGACGCTCAACATGAGGAACAGCCAGTACGCCACATACAAGAACTACACCCACAAGATGTCGGTAGGCGTGAGATACAACACAAAGAACCTGCAATTCCACGCCGCAGTTAACTTTGAGCCGAGGGAGACCAAGTTGGAGTACCAGAAAGACAAACTCGACACAACCGTAACACGCAACGTTTTCAACGTATCCCCGAACGTGCGCCTGCGCTACAAGCTGTCGAACACCTCGGAAATGAACATACGCTACCGAGGCTCGTCGTCGCAGCCTTCGATGACCTTCTGGACGTTACCGACGACTCAAACCCCCTGTACATCTCAAAAGGCAATCCCGGCTTGAAGCCCTCGTGGAACAACTACCTCGAAGTTTTCTACAACAACTACATCGTCAAGACGCAAACCGGCTGGATGACGCGCCTCACGTTCAACCAGACATCAAACAGCATAAGCAACGCAATGCACTATGACGAAAGCACCGGCGTAAGGACAACCCGCCCGGAGAACATAAACGGAAACTGGAACACCGACGGCGACTTCATGTTCAACACCTCGTTCGGCAAGAACAAGAACTGGACGCTGGGGTCGTTCACCGGCTACACCTACTCAAACAGCGTGGGCTACGTAAGCACCGGCAACGACACCACAAGCCGCAAGAACACCACCAAGAACCTCAGGCTGCGCGAACACCTGCGCCTGACTTTCCGCACAGGGCTTTTCGAGTTCGGCGCAAGGGGCGGCGTAACTTATCAGCACGCGAAGAACGAACTTCAGTCAAACGCCAACCTCGACACATGGGACTTCAACTACGGCGGCGAGCTTAACGTAACACTGCCGTGGAATATGCAAATTTCAACCGACATCCGCATGAACTCGCGCAGGGGCTACGCCGACAATTCCATGAACACGAACGAGCTGATATGGAACGCGCAAATCGCGCAGAACTTCCTCAAAGGAAACGCGGCAACCCTGTCGCTGCAGTTCTATGACATACTCCACAACCAAAGCAACGTTTCGCGCTCCATAACGGCACAGATGCGCTCCGACTCATGGAACAACAGCATAAACTCCTACTTCATGCTCAACTTCATATACCGCCTCAACATTTTCGGCGGCAAGAACAACGCCGGAGGCAACGAGGGCGGACCTAAGTTCGGCGGTCCCGGACGCGGGCCGGGAAGAGGCGGTTTCGGAGGGCCCGGCAGAAGAAGATGACCCCTCCACGATAAAACGCAAATGCGGCGGGAAGCGCGCGCTTCCCGCCGCATTTTTCATTAATTTGGGGTACGAAGATTGTTTTTTACAATTTTTATGCTCGAAAAAGATAATATTCCTTATATTTGCATTGCGGTTTGCAACATAGCGCTAATAAAAGTCATGAAAACGGAATGCGGACTGCAAGTATTTGGAATTTACACTTCCTTTCATAGCAATTTTTTTTGAGATGCCGGTAGTTGCGAAACTGCCGGCATTGTTTTTCCCCGCAATGCTTTTGCACTTTTTTCATATCTTTGCACAAAGCAATCAGAATGGCCGCATACATCATATTCAGGATAATAACGCTGCTCTACTTCCTCGTTGTGGCAGCCACAATCCTTGTGGTAATTCTCGAAAAGCGGCAGCCGGTAAAGACCATGGCGTGGACGCTTGTGCTGATAGCCCTCCCTGTGGCGGGAATACTGCTTTTCTATTTCTTCGGGCAGGACATA
>ERZ808246.1684-NODE-1684-length-15355-cov-6.223595_pt1 | contig 15355 bp, 13 predicted proteins | sample MGYA00521083_ERZ808246 | MGnify/ENA primary metagenome ERZ808246 (study PRJEB31516, sample SAMN03275577) | gut metagenome | biome: mammalia-associated habitat; material: feces | host: Papio cynocephalus | place: Kenya | collected 2012-07-07 ...
ACAGATGTTGGAAATCAAGGAGTTACATGATGTATAGCTGCAATGTGGGTTAAATCTTGGAGAAATGATTTCCATGGATTTATTTATGCAATTCCAGTCTGTCGAAGAAAGATTTTTGTGATATTTTATGCTTCTTCTAATCAATTCATATACATGTATTTTCTCAGACCCTACCTCATATTCATAAGTCTCAAGAGAAGATTGAATACTTGAAAGTTCCTCATTCAACTCGGCTATATGCTTTTCATAAGATGCCTTACATTTCAGATTATCTGATACAGACAGTTCATACAAAGCTTCCAAATGACTCACTAAACTTTTATATTCATAAATCTTCTTCTTGTTTCTTTCATACAGATAACACACAAAAGAAAATATAGAAAGAGAGATTAGAAATATTGACAAATATATAATACTCCTTTTTTGTTCATTTCGTTCAATTTCATGAATTTTCTTTTCACGCAAACTATAATTATAGAGCATATGTATTCTTGAGACTGATTCGGTAGCTGAAGCTACACGTACAGAATCTGACATTTTTCTATATAGACTTAAATATTTAGAAACTTTAAGCAAATCTTTCTTTAAAGAATAATAGTTAACAAGTTCACTTAATGCAAGCTCTTTGGCATATATTGTTCCGGTTTCCATTATTCTGTTGCTATAAACATAAACAGAATCTATAATGCCCATTTTCTTATAAAGATCTAATGCAAGACAATTTGTTGGAGACAATAGTCTATCATCTACATTTCTTAAATGTACAGAGTATATTTCATATGCCCTTTGTATTTCGCCCTTACTTTTATATAAAGATGCTAAAGACAATAATATAGACTCTTCCAATAGCTTATCATCAATGCTTATAGACAATTTATAAGAATCTTTCAATACGGATTCTGAGACATCTACTTTATTTAAATATTTACAAGTTTGTGCTATATCGCGCATACTATGAAGCATATTAACGGTATCTCTCAATAATGAATCACAGGTATATGACTTTCGGTACATCGTCAATGCCTCATCAAACATATCCTGTTCAAGAAACAACGTTCCGCTCTGACTGTACACCTTGCTCTTAAACGACAACGGTGTCTTGTCGTCGGACAAATCCAAGGCTGTCTGGAAACATTTCAGCGCCTGTGGGGCATCGCTATGCTCTACGTAATATTTACCAAGATAGTAGCATGACTCTCTATATTTTTCCTTGTCTCTGCTGTCTTCAAAGAAATCACAGACACGGAATATGGTACTGTCTTTCTAGGGTTCATACAGGTTGTTGGCAACTTTTATTTTCAACAGGTCATAATACATCCGGTCCGGCTCGCTACGATATTCATTGGCTGAAAGTTTTCTGAGCAACAAACGGACACTGTCGGGCTTGCTATCGCAAAGCGAGTCTATCGCGACGAGTTCTTTCGGATAGGTGTGATGGAAGTTTACGGAAAATATAACAACAGCCAATGTCGCAACAATCACAGAAGCGGCTATCGAATAGATTAGAATTTGTTTTCTTGTCAGATTATGTAATATGTTCATAACTTCAATTTCTATTTATCATATTCTTATGCTCAGTCTTGTGAGTAGCTTTCCACCAAGCTGTTGTACGTTTATCATTGGCATAAGGATTCAGACTTGGGTCTGAAACGGTAAGACCGGAAAATTCAGTTATCTTTCGTACTGCACCATTAACACCGACGAGACTTGTAAAATAATACGGAGTGTTGTCCTTATACGGCACTGCTGCTGCCATCTGCTGACGGAAGGCAGCCAATAGAGTCTCGTCATGACATATATGGCGCACGTAATCGCCGAGATCATAAAAGAGCGACGGACTGTAGCCGTCGAATACCTGCACGCCGTCTGCATCAGCCTCAACATCAGCCGCATCATTTATCTGCCGCATCAAGGAGGCAATGGCATCAAGCTGCGAGCAGTCAGTCACGGCAATAGTGGCATACGGATATTTCTTCCCCCCATAAGTATAAGAGTTGTAAAAAGATATCAACTCCGAACACACGGCAGAATAATCAAGTGTTCCCATGAGATATTTCAGGATATTGCGGTAAGGCATACCGTAATTCATCATCTCCGCCGGACAGGCAATGAGATAGTCAGTAGCATCCTTCAAGTCGAAGGCAACCTCAACATTAGACATATAGCAATCGTCGAACAGGATATATTCCATCTTTATCCCCGCATTCCTTATCCCCTGGGCAAAGTCGGATATATCAATCATCGTACCATCTGTATATCCGCCAAAGAAACGAGTAAGTGGAACATAATCTTCGCCCTTCATGCGCATCAATGCATGCAGCTTGGCACTGCTACGGGCATAAGTGGCAGTTCTCACCCACCCCATGCCGTGTCCACCGACAATCATCGCAAATTTCTTGGCAGGTGCATAGTCTGCGACATCCCCCAATACGGAAGTAATACCGACAGGTGTGGTAACATCTATTCCGGAATAAGTCTTGATTGGTTTCTCTTCACATTTCCCGTTTTCCAAAACAAGTTCAAACATTCTGGAGTTTGTGGCACTTTCCGCCATATAAACAACAATACGGTCAGTCCGTTTGTTGCCATACTGCTCCAGTGCAGCTTTCATGTCAGCAATATTAGTTTTGAAGAAAGAAATAAGATTGCCACTGTTACCCGTCCACGGCATAAAGACAACCACGGTGCGTTCCGTCAACTTTATATCATCCGGTTCATCGCTGCTACAAGAAGCCAACATCATCACACATACTAATATCAAAGGGAAAATGGAAATATAAAGGAAACGTTTCATAAGCCAGGCGGTTGTCGGGTTAATATTTAAAGATAAAGAAAAAGGAGCTGTAGAAACAGCACCGTTTCCAAACGCCCCATGATTTTTATTTCTGTTTGTAGATAATAGGATTCGCTCCGCTCGTAATCTCGAGAGCTTCAGGATGTTCCTTGATATACGAGTCGATGTGTCTCATTCTCTTCTCCTCGAGAATCTCGTCTACGGCAATAAGAATACCCGTCTCCTCCACATCCCCGAAGCCGTCGTTGATTGCCGTGCCGAAGAGCTTCATCGTAGGACTGAGGTTCATGTAAGCATTGACAAGCGGTGGAATGTTGTATCCCATCTTGCGTATCTCGCGGTTAAGGATGCGGTAATCGGCACGGAAGTCATCCTCACAGAAGAGAGCCTTCAGCTCATTAGGGTCAGTTTCGATTTTCAGCGGTTCCATAGGGATGACAAGATTCTCCTTGTCGTCGAAATGCTTCTTCAGGAAATAAAGAATCATATCCCTACCCTTGCGGATATACGAAGGATACATAGTCATCTTGCCGAAGAAATATTTCACGTTAGGCATAATAACCGTCAAGGCCCCCAGTCCGTCCCACAGGTTGTCGAGAGCAAACAGGCTCTTGGCTCCCATTCTTGAGCTTTGATAAGGCAGAGAAACAAAAGAACGTCCGAGTTCTATAGTCTGCGGCATATATTCCTTCATGAACTTCTCGGAGAAATGGAACATGTGGCTTGTTGCGAGCACCGGCTGCCCATTGCTGTCAATATCCACGTCAGTACCGAGAATATACCTATAGCCGCCGATAATCTCCTCAGCCTCAGGATTCCACACTATAAGCTGTTTATAGCAGTTGTCCATAGTGTCAAACTCGTCGATATCCATACTCTTGCCCGTACCACCGCCAGCTTCACGGAAAGCAATCTCGCGCAGTCTTCCGATTTCCTTCATCACGTTCGGGGCATTATGTGCCGTAATGATATAGATCTCGTTATTACTCTTGTTTGTCATGCGCAGCTGGCGCTCAGGAGTAAGTTCTTTTTTCAGCAGCTCTTTGTCAACAGGCTGGATTATCTCTTGTTCCATCTTCTATTATTGTATTGTTCTTTAACGTTCTTGAGTATTCTGTATAATCAGTATTCCACCTTAGGCTACAGTTCATAGACTCTGTCCTCTACCCACTGTGCCCATTCCTTTGGCGTGCGGCTCTTGTCGAAAGTCTGCCAAGGTATTGGCTTCCCGATCTTTACCACAAATTCCTTATGCACATTCTTGTACATCTCGTCGACGAGGAAGAGCATGGCGATATTAAACTTAATGCCGAGCCGTTTGCACAGATTTGCCAGATTATAAAAGAAATCAGAGTTTTTCCCTCCGAAATGAATCGGCACTATATCGCGGTGATACTCCACACTTTTCGATATAAACGTCTTCGTCCACGGGATATCATGTATCTTGCCGTCGATTCTCCTTGAGCACAGTCCTGCCGGGAACATGAGCATGTGGTTGTCGCTCTGGAATCCAGCCTCAACCATTGCCGGGAAATTTCGTCCCTGCCGCCCGGTCTTGTTAATCGGAATGCAAAGTGGGGCAAGCCCCGGCAAGTTCATCAGTAAGTCGTTTACGAGATATCGGAATTTCCCGTCGTAATGTTTCCCGATAACGGCACCGAGTGCCACGCCGTCAATACCTCCGAGCGGATGGTTGCTGACGAAGGTATACAATCGCCCGTCGTTTTTGTCGGGCAAATTCTCCTTCCCCTCGATAACAAGCGTCATGTCGAGATACTTCACGCAATCCTCGAGCCATTCCACTCCAACATGCCCTCGACTTTCCCAAAGAAAGTCGTTCACCTGATTCTGATGTACGATATGCTTCAGCCATCCGACGAGCAGCCGCGGCACATATTTAGCCTTGCTGCCCATCTTGTCCTTAAGTATTTTGTCGATATCTATTGTTTTCTGCGTTACCTCCATATCTCTACGGCAATATTTTTATTCTGCTAACAGCGCAAATCGAATGCAGAAAAAACAAGCTTTCTTGTATTTTTCCACGGAAATGCAATCTATTTTATGCAAAAATAAAATAACTTTTTCACATACATCACTTTTTTATAAGAAAAGTTTAGTATTAAGAACTATTTTAAACATTTTTTCTCTTTATTGTTACTCAAAAGAAATGTATACCGAAAAAATCATCATTTTTGCAAAAGCGAAATGCCTACTCGTAGACAAGAGATGTAAGGTGCCCAGATGTCATAATATCCTGTGCCACGAGTTGTATATCCTCAGCCGTTATTCGTTCGATGTCGTCCATGAGTTTCGTAATATCCTTCTTCCATCCGTAATGCAAGAAAGTCTTGCCGAAATCAAGAGCAAAGCTCTCCCTATTGTCGCACGCCACTCCGATCTGTCCCTTTATCTGTCTTTTTGCAGCCTTCAGTTGACCCTCCGACAAGGGCTTCTCAATTATCTTGTCGAGTTCTCGTCTCACGAGTTTTATACACTTGTTTATATCCTTCGGATCGCAACCGAAATACACACACCATAATCCGGTATCAGAATAACACACCATAGTACTTTCCACCGTATATACTAAGGCATGACGTTCTCTGAGCGAGAGGTTAAGACGTGCATTCATCCCCGGTCCGCCCAATATATTATTCAATAGATATAGCGGCATACGCCTTTTGTCGTGTACGCTATAGGCACGGTTTCCGATCATCACATGTGCCTGATGAGTGCCCTTGTCGTTTACAAACAGGCGTGATTCATATTTCGGCAGACTTACCTTTGGAGCGACATCTACAAGCGGTTTTGCCGCCGGGAATGTTGCCGTAGCCTTTTTCAACAGTTTCACGACCTTATTGAAGTCAACATCGCCACTCACGAAGAACACTGCATTCTCCGGCTTATAAAAGCGCCGGGTAAACCTCAAGGCATCATCTGTAGTAAAACCTCTCAGCAACTTCTCGCATCCCAGGATATTGTGCCCGAGTGGATGTCCCTCGAATATTGCATTTTCGAAATCATCATATATAAGTTCTGCGGGAGAATCGTTATAGCTCTCTATCTCGTCGCAAATCACTTCCACCTCCTTATTTATCTCATTTTGCGGATAAGTGCTGTTGAAAACAATATCCGAAAGCAGGTCTACCGCCTTTGGAAAATGTTCCTTCAATATAGCCGCATAGAATACCGTCTCTTCCTTATTGGTATAAGCATTTAATTCACCGCCAACGCTCTCCAGACAATTCAGAACTTGAATTGACGAGCGTCTGCTGGTTCCTTTGAATGTAACATGCTCACAGAAATGCGCCAAGCCCTCCTCGCCAGTCTGCTCATCGCGGGTTCCTGCACAGACCTCATATCCGCAATATACCACAGGCGACGGCGACTGCAAGTGAATCACGCGCAATCCGTTGGAGAGTGTTATAGTATTATATTCCATAATAGAAAATCATCTTTAAAACCGACATGCAAAGTTAAGAATAAAAAAGTGTCAGCGGAAATTTAATGATGACAAAAGCGTGATAAAGAGAAGAAAAAAAGAGAGACCGCCTTGACAACATATCGTCAGAGGCGGTCTTTACGTTAGTATGTTATGAAAAATTTGAGAGAACGAAGCTTCACAGCTTCATTTTTTGTTTTACTAAACATGATTATTATGAGAAAGCATAGAAAAATTTGTCTACTTTATTACGTTCGGCATGACAGCGGCTTTTTTCAGCGAATCTACTTTCACCGAGTCTCCCATTGCCACCTTCGGTCCGTTCTGAACCTTCGGAGCAAGAGCCGTAGCATCCGCAGCATTGTTGTGCTCGCCGTCGAACGCCATCTGCGATGCATTGCCGAGAGTAAGGATTATAGCCACTACTGCTGCAGCCTTGAAGAGCGGCACCAGTTTCTGACGGAATGGAATAACTTTTGCCTTTACCGGCTCCTGCTCGTCCACGAGTTCCATCATGCGCTCATCGAAGTCGTTGCCCAAAGAGTCGATTGCCGGTTCAGTGGCAGCATAAGCAAACAGCGGCTTGTATTTTGCAAGTTCCGCCGGTATGTCGCTTTGGCTGAAGAATGCCTTCAGTATTGCTTCTTCTTCGAGGGAAGTCTGACAATTCCAATAGCGTTCCAACAGTTGTTCGATGTATTTATAATCCATATTTTGCATTTTCGTTAAACTTTAGTTTTACAGTCTGCCTTGCTCTATAGATATTCACCTTAACCTGTTCTTCGGTTATCGAGAGAACCGCCGCAATGTCTTTATACGACTTTCCCTCGAAATCCCGGAGCTGCATGCAGACACGTTGTTTTTCGGGTAGCGAGTCGACGATGCGTCTCACCATATCCAGCATGTCCTTCTGCTCAGTCCGCTCGTCAGGAGCGGCAAGACTTGAGACCTGAGGCTCAATATTGTTCTGGTCGAGCGACTCGTTGCTTCGTGCAGCCCTCTTCGTTGTGTCGAGAGCGATATTGCGGCATATTGTGAGGCTGTAAGCCTCTATCGAGTCGATGTTGTCAAGCGTATCCCGCTTGTCCCATACTTTCATCAGCGTGTCCTGTACCACGTCCTCGGCCTCTTCCCTGTTCATTGTTATACGCAGGGCAAGCCGATACAGCACGTTTTTCAACGGCAAGACATCGTTTCGGAAACTGATTTTTTTCATTTGCCTCTATTATGTTAGACGATTCAAGTTTACGGAAGTTACAAGAGAACTGGATTTCCTATGCTTTTTAACATTTATTTTAAATAATAGGAGGAATAGGACTAATAGGAGTAATAGGACATATAGGACCAATAAGACAAATAAGAGTAATAGGAGGAATAGGACCAATAGGACGGATAAGAGTAATAGGACCAATAGGACTTACAAGCCCAATGCTCAATTACTCCACTACGGTGCCTTGGGATACCGTCAGGTCGTTGTCTTTTGTAATAGCCACCCTCTTTACTCCCGCTGCTATGGCAGCAAAGGCATTGTCGAGTTTCGGCAACATTCCTCCGGCAATAATGCCTTCCGACTTATATCTCTCAAAGTTTTCCTTATTTATATTTCTTATTACGGTAGTCTCATCATCGGGATTTGCGAGTACACCGGCTTTCTCAAAGGCGTATACGAGTGTTACGTCGAAGTGAGGGGCAAGAGCCTTTGCCGTCTCCGATGCTATTGTGTCGGCATTGGTATTCAGTATGTTGCCCTTACCGTCGTGAGTCAGCGGTGCCATAACTGGCGTTACGCCCTGTGCCAGCAGATTGCATAATGCCCTTGCATCCACCCTGTCTACATCCCCCACGAAACCGTAGTCTATGCCGTTTTTCAACGGACGCTTATGCGAAAGGATAACATTCATGTCGGCACCAGTCAGTCCGGCAGCATTCTCGCCACGTGCCTGCAGGTGTGCCACGATGTTCTTGTTTACGAGTCCGCCATACACCATCGTCACCACCCTCAACATCTCACTGTCGGTTATGCGGCGCCCGTCTACCATCTTGCTCTCTATGCCGAGCGATGCAGCTATCTTGGTAGCGCTGCGTCCGCCGCCGTGCACAAGGACTTTCTTGCCCTCTATCCGACAGAAGTTGTCGAGGAGGGCATCAAGGCGCGTTGCATCTTCTACAACGCCGCCGCCTACTTTTACTATTGTTATTTTTTCCATTTTTATTATATGGTTATGGGAGGACTGGGAGTTATGGGAGAACTGGGAGGACTGAGAGAACTACAAGGACAGAAAAGAACGACTTATTCCAGATAAGTATATCCATAGAGTCCCGACCTGTAGTTCGACAGGAATTCCTTTCCCTCTTCAAGAGAAATCTTGCCGGTCTTCACACTCTTAGTAACCCAAATCTCGAGTTGGCGCACGAGTTTCTTTGGATTATACTGCACGTAGCTCAACACCTCTTCCACCGTCTCTCCGTCGAAGATCTGGTCGATATTGTATTTCCCGTCCTTCACCGAGATATGCACGGCATTCGTGTCGCCGAACAGATTGTGCATGTCGCCGAGTATCTCCTGATATGCACCTACGAGGAAGACGCCGAGATAATACGGCTCGTTCTTCCTTACGGTATGTACGGGCAGGATATGCGAGAGATGGCGGTTGGTTACGAAATTGGCAATCTTTCCGTCGCTGTCGCACGTGATGTCTTGTATTGTGGCGCTGCGTGTCGGGCGTTCGTTAAGGCGTTGCAGCGGTGTTATCGGGAAGAGCTGGTCGATAGCCCAGCTGTCTGGCAGCGACTGAAACAGGGAGAAGTTGCAGAAATACTTGTCGGCGAGCAGTTTGTCGAGTCCTTTCAACTCCTCCGGCAGATGTTTCATCGACTTCGCCATACTGTTTACCTCCCGGCAGACACTCCAGTACATACGTTCTATCTCGGCACGCGTCTGCAGGTCAACGAGTCCATGACTGAACAGGTCGAGTGCCTCCTCGCGTATCTGCTCCGCATCGTGCCAGTCCTCCATCATTGTTCGCGGATTCAGGTTATCCCATATTTCATACAGGTCCTTAACCAGTTTGTGAGCTCCCGGCTCCGGTTCGTAATCCTCGTTCATCTCCGGCAGAGAAGCCGTTTCGAGCACGTCGATAACGAGCACGGAATGGTGTGCCGAAAGAGAGCGTCCGCCCTCGGTAATGATATTAGGATGCTTTATGCCGTTGGCATCAGAGGCTTCGATAAAGGTATACAGACAGTCGTTTACATACTCCTGAATGGAGTAGTTCACACTACTCTCGCTGTTAGACGAGCGAGTGCCGTCGTAGTCAACGCCGAGCCCGCCGCCGCAGTCTACGAAATCCACGTTATACCCCATCTTATGAAGCTGGATATAGAATTGCGAAGCTTCGCGGAGTGCCGTCTGTATTCGTCGGATTTTTGTGATTTGGCTTCCGATATGGAAATGAATCAGTCTAAGACAGTCTTTCATTCCCTTTTTGTCGAGAATTTCGAGAGCAGCAAGCAGTTCAGAGCTTGTCAGTCCGAATTTACTTGCATCTCCACCACTCTCTTCCCATTTTCCGCTTCCGGAAGAGGCGAGTTTGATGCGTACGCCGAGATTAGGCTTTACGCCGAGTTTCTTTGCCGCCCGGGCGATAATCTCCAGTTCGTTGAGTTTCTCCACCACTATAAAGATGCGCTTTCCCATCTTCTGTGCCAGGAGAGCGAGTTCTATATAGTTCTGGTCTTTATATCCGTTGCAGATGATAAGCGAGTCGCTCTGACACTGCACGGCGATTACGGCATGCAGCTCAGGTTTCGACCCGGCTTCAAGTCCGAGATTGAACTTTCTGCCGTGGCTGATAATTTCTTCCACGACGGGTTGCATCTGGTTTACCTTGATAGGGTATATGATAAAGCTTTCGCCCTTGTAGCCATATTCCTTGGCGGCTTTCTCGAAGCAGCTTGACGTCTTCTCGATACGGTTGTCGAGGATATCGGGGAATCGCAGCAATACGGGAGGTGTGATGTCTCGCAGTGCGAGTTCGTCCATCACGTCGCGAATATCTATCTGGGTGTTGTCCTTGCATGGCGTAACATATACGTCGCCGCGCTCGTTGATGCCGAAGTAGGATGTGCCCCACCCGCCCATATTGTAAAGCTCCTTGGAGTCTTCAACAGTCCATTTTTTCATTTGTTTTTGAGATTTTGGGAGTTATAGGAGTTATAAGACTAATATGACATATATGACTAATATGACCAATAAGACTAATAAGACCAATAAGACATTACTGCATGTTGCTTTAAAGCATTCCGATTATGTTCTTTACAGAAACATGAATCTTCTCGCTGTTGTCGAGCAGACTAACATCAAAGGTATGCTTTGCCTTGGTATAGAAAGGCTCGCGCTCCTTGAGCTGTGTCTTTACGAATGCCTCTACTTGCTCCGGTGTCTTGTTTAGCAGCAATGGTCTTACGCCCTTGCCCATCTTCAGGTGGGCATAGAGCACTTCGGGAGTTGCCTTCAGATATACGGTTTCTCCCTTTTGGTTCATATAGTCCATATTGTCGAAGAAGCACGGGGTGCCTCCACCGCAGCTGAGCACGATATTTTCGAACTCAGCCACTTCGTGGAGCATATTGCGTTCTATCTGCCGGAAGCCGTCCTCGCCGTGTTCTTCGAAGAGCTGCGCCACGGTGCGGCGCATGCGGCTGGTGATATACCAGTCGAGGTCGTAGAACATGAGTCCGAGTTCCTTGGCGAGTTCTCTGCCTACGGTTGTCTTTCCGGCTCCCATATATCCTATCAGAATTATCCGCTGCATAGGCTTTTGATGTCTTATTTCTTTACGGTATTGTTTATCACGTTCATACACTCCTCGAGTGTAAGTTCGGCAGCACGCTCGTGCAAGGCTTTCGGCAGACGGTAGTTCTTGCCGTCGTAAACGAGATATGGTCCGTATTTGCCTTTCATCACTTCGAGTTTCGGCTCCTCGTCGAATTTCTTCAGATGGCGCATGCTTTCCTCTATCCTCTTGCGCTCTATCAGTGCTATTGCCGTAGAGAGTTTTATCGTGAGGGGATCTTCTTCCTTAGGGATTGACACGTATTTCTTTTCGTGCAACACGTATGGTCCGAAGCGGCCTGCTCCGATAACTACCGGTGAGCCTTCGAAGTCGCCGAGAGTACGCGGCAGTTTGAAGAGTTCGAGAGCCTCGTCGAGGGTTATCGTCTCCATGCTCTTGTCTTTAGGGAGCTGAGCGAAGCGCGGCTTTTCCTTATCCTCTGCCGAACCGATTTGCACTACCGGTCCGAAGCGTCCGATTTTCACGTATACCGGTTTTCCGGTCTTCGGCTCCATGCCGAGTTCGCGCTCTCCAGCCTTGTGTTCCTGTCGGCTGTTCATTGTCTTCTCTACCGTAGGTTCAAACTTGCTGTAGAATTCCTTCAGCATGTCCGTCCATTGCTCGTCGCCTTCGGCGATGGAGTCGAACTGCCGCTCCACGTTTGCCGTGAAGTTATAGTCGAGTTCCGTAGGGAAATGCTCCAAGAGGAAATCGTTAACCACCAGTCCGATGTCTGTAGGCAACAGTTTTCCCTTGTCGCTGCCCACGGTCTCTGTCTTGGAAACGCTTGCCACGGTGTTGCCTTTGAGCGTATCTATCGTATATTCACGGTCTTCACCTTTCTTGTCGCCTTTCTGCACGTATCCCCTCTGCTGTATGGTACTGATTGTAGGGGCGTAGGTTGACGGGCGGCCGATGCCGAGTTCCTCCATCTTGTGTACAAGACTTGCCTCGGTGTATCTCAGCGGTCCCTGACTGAATCGCTCTGTGGCGGTCATCTCCATGCGCTGCAGCTTGTCGCCGTTTTTCATCGGGGGCAGCTGGTTGGAGTCCGGCTCCTGTGCCACGTCTTCGTCGCCCTGCGACTCGCGGTATACTTTCAGGAATCCGTCGAAGGTTACCACCTCGCCGTTGACAACAAATTTTTCGTCTGCCAAGCTGCTGCCGTCGGCGTTCTGCATACTAATCTGCACGGTTGTCTTCTCTATCTGTGCGTCTGCCATCTGGCAGGCTGCCGTACGCTTCCATATCAGTTCATAGAGTCGGCGCTCCTGTGCCGTTCCCTCAATGGTCTTGTTCTCCATATATGTAGGGCGGATTGCCTCGTGCGCCTCCTGTGCTCCCTTTGAATGGGTATGATACTGACGTGTCTTGTGGTATTCCTCGCCCCATGTATTCACGATTTCCTCTTTGCTGGCGTTAAGGCACAAGGAAGAGAGGTTTACGGAGTCGGTACGCATGTATGTTATCTTTCCGTTCTCGTAGAGGTGCTGGGCGAGCATCATGGTCTGCGACACGGTGAACCCGAGTTTGCGGGCCGCCTCCTGCTGCAGGGTTGATGTTGTGAATGGAGGTGCCGGGGTGCGCTTCAGCGGTTTCTGGCTTACATCAGACACTACGTATTCTGCCGTCTTGCATTTCTCGAGGAAAGCGAGAGCCTCATCGTGTGTCTTGAAGCGGGTGTCGAGCTCTGCCTTCACCTCAGTTTTCTTTCCGTCGGCTCCCGGGAAGGAGAACACGGCGGTCACCCTGTAATACGGTTCGCTCTTGAATGCCTGTATCTCGCGCTCGCGCTCCACGATGAGTCTTACGGCCACGCTCTGCACTCTACCGGCAGAGAGTGCCGGCTTCACCTTGCGCCAGAGTATCGGCGAGAGCTTGAAGCCCACGAGGCGGTCGAGCACGCGGCGTGCCTGCTGGGCATTCACGAGATTCATGTTCAGATGGCGCGGATTTTTTATTGCTTCGAGAATTGCCGGCTTGGTAATCTCGTGGAACACTATTCGGTTGGTATTCTGCTCGTCGAGTCCGAGCACTTCACACAGATGCCATGATATTGCCTCTCCCTCGCGGTCCTCATCGGATGCGAGCCATACCTTGTCGGCTTTCTTGGCACTTGCCTTGAGTTCTGAAACAAGTTTCTTCTTCTCGTCCGGAATTTCGTAATCGGGCTGAAGGGTTTTAAGATTTATGCTTATTTCCTTTTTCTTCAGGTCGCGGATGTGTCCGTAGCTGGACATCACCTTATAGTCCTTGCCAAGGAATTTCTCTATTGTCTTTGCCTTTGCAGGACTCTCTACTATTACCAGATTCTCTTGCATTTTCTCTTTTTTGTTTTAGGTTTTTGCACCGTATGGCGATGACTTTCTCTTATTTTGGCGGCAAAAGTAAGAAAAAGTTTCTCATTATACCTTATATAATGTAATAAATTTGCATTTTTTTGTTTTTGGGAAGGTGTTTTTCCTTATAGTTCATAAGAATTATTCAGAAAAAGTTTTTTCGGGCATTTTACCCTCACACCCTCACCAACAGCTCTGAAACTCCCTGTATATCGGGGTTTCAAGGTGTGAGGGATAGTGTGAGGGTAAGGGTCTCACCCCTCACACTTTTTTTTCGCGGGGAGTAATGTTTTCGTATGAAAACACGATTCTTTTAGCCGTAACATTATCGATACGACTGCCAAAGCTATCACCTACCGGTGGTATTTCCATGCTGCACCAAAGGTGCAGCATAGTTGCACCAAAGATGCAACTGCGATTCTAAAGTGGCAATGTTCTGTTATGGATTTACCCAAGTAATTTCATCCCTCCCTTCGGGAGGGTTAGGGGGGGTCTATACTTCCTCACATACCGCCATCTCCGTGCCGTGGAAGACAACAACGGGGGAAATACAATGTTTACCCTCACCATCCCTCACACTTACCCTCACCACCGAAATGCCGATAAACAGGGACTTTCGGGGCTATTGGTGAGGGTGTGAGGGTAAAAACGCCAAAAAACTTTTTTCTAATTTACACCTGCTTTTAGCTTTCCTTCTTGGAAAAGGAAAGAATTATTCGTACTTTTGTATGAAATTTATAATTCTCTACACACTATATCATGGACGTTAAGATTGAGCAATCCTGGAAGGAGCATATAGGAGCGGAATTCGAAAAGCAGTATTTCGTTGACCTGACGAACTTTGTAAGGCAGGAATACATGCACAACACGTGCTATCCTCCCGGCAACCAGATTTTCAATGCCTTCAACCTCTGTCCCTTCGACAGGGTCAAGGTGGTTATCATCGGACAGGACCCGTATCATGAACCGGGACAGGCCCACGGACTGAGCTTCTCCGTATGCGACGGCGTTCCCTTTCCGCCATCACTCATGAATATCTTTAAGGAGATTCAGATGGATCTCGGCAAACCTATCCCCCGCTCCGGCAATCTTACCCGATGGGCGGAACAGGGCGTGTTGCTGCTGAATGCCACTCTTACCGTCAGGGCGCATCAGGCAGCAAGCCATCAGCGCCGGGGCTGGGAGCAGTTTACCGACGCTGCGATAAAGGCTCTCAGCGCCGAGCGCGAGCATCTGGTGTTTATACTCTGGGGCGGATACGCCAGGAGCAAGGCACAGCTTATCGACACGAGCAAGCATCTCGTTCTGCAGTCGGTTCACCCGTCGCCGCTGTCGGCTAACCGCGGCGGATGGTTCGGCAACCACCACTTCTCGCGATGCAACGAATATCTCGAGAAAAACGGAATGACACCGATTGAATGGTGAAAAGAAACAGAATTCCCAATTCTCCCAAAACTCCCAGTTCTCCCAATACTCCCAAAACTCCCAAAACAAAAGAAAAAATGGAAAAAAAATATCTCCCCATCCTTCAAGTCGGCAACGTTCTCCTATCGCCCGACATTATTACTGAATGTTTCTGCTGCGACCTCGACGCCTGCCACGGCATCTGCTGCGTGGAGGGCGACGCCGGGGCTCCCGTTACGCTCGACGAGATTGCCCAAATTGAAGACTCTGTGGATACTGTTTGGGATGAGCTGTCGGCATCGGCTCAGGCGGTAATCGACAAACAGGGCGTGGCGTATGCCGACCGCGACGGCGACCTCGTTACGAGTATCGTGGGAGGCAAGGACTGCGTCTTTACTTGCTATGAAGACGGTTGCTGCCTGTGTGCCCTGGAAAGGGCTTGGCGCAGCGGCAGACTGAAAGATTTCTGCAAGCCTATCAGTTGTGCGCTCTATCCTATTCGTGAAAAGAAACTCAGCAACGGATTTGTCGGACTGAACTACAA
>ERZ808246.1685-NODE-1685-length-15352-cov-6.500948_pt1 | contig 15352 bp, 16 predicted proteins | sample MGYA00521083_ERZ808246 | MGnify/ENA primary metagenome ERZ808246 (study PRJEB31516, sample SAMN03275577) | gut metagenome | biome: mammalia-associated habitat; material: feces | host: Papio cynocephalus | place: Kenya | collected 2012-07-07 ...
CCCCCGGAGCATTTCTGCCGCTGCATGCATATGCGGCTCCCTTCGCTCCGGGATTGATATTGCATGTGCGAGCATAGGTCACGTCCGAGGGCGGGGTTCAAGTCATGCCTGAGAGGCAATTTGCCTAACTGCAAAGTAGCGTGCTACCTAGCAACCAATCTACCGCGCTACCTACAGCACCCAGTTGGACCCCGACTTGCCGATGGTCTGCCGCAATTGTTCGATCTATGCCCTGCCGATAACGTTCCGAATCATATTCGCCTTGCTACGCTTTCAAACCGAATTTGTTCTTCAAGATAAAGGAGCCTCATCGCATAGACAATTTGACTCATATTGCTATTCATTTCGAAACCTCGGCCTCGATTTCCCGTCGGCGAGCGTTGATATGCTCGGTTTCTTTCGAATAACCCTCTACGGCTTCATAAATAGAATCGAGTGGCTCAAGGTCTCTGTCGAAAATTTGGCTGCAGGTCTCCGGATAGTTTTTCCGAAGTGCCTCCTCGTTGCAGCAACTGAGCATAATCGATTCCAAAGCAACCGAATGCCGCTCAATCAACGCGTCGTCTTTATATTCGATAGTCGAGTACGACAGATCGTTGTTTCTCCTAGAGAACATGGCGACGATTGGCACGGGCGCACCAAGCGATTTACGGTTCAGGTCGACTTGGTCGAGCAGCTGGAGACTGGTGGGAATGAAGGAAATCGGACCGGATTTTCTCGAACCGACATGAAGCGCTCCGATTGCAAAACCGACCGTAGAACCGGATATCCAGATCTCGGCGTTCACCTTGGAAGCTCGCTTATCGATAGCGCTCACATGAGACGCGGTCGAACCGAACTCGTTGAGAAATTTAGCGGCGATGGTCTTCATGCGAAACTTGGGAGCGATGCTGTACCCAAGATCCTGAGGCTTCAAGCTGCCTTTTACGGCGCGCTGATATAACTCATGAGGGCTGATTCGACAGTTGTTCTTATCGATACCGATGAGATGGTTGAAGTTTTTAGCGGAAAAGGTTATCTCGATAAAACGGAGTGATTTTTCTCCAAAGCAGATGAGAAATGATTTGCCGTTCAGATTTCGATCAAATTGTTGTGCCAAGTTGATTATCGACTTTGCTTCGTCATCTCCGGCGAGACGGCCATATTCACCACGATTCATGGGGCACCTCCTCGCGAGAAACTTATCGCATAGAGGAAAAATGCCCGAAGTAATGCCTCAGCGGCATACCCTGTCCTTCACAAAAAAGGGGCGCATAAGCGCCCCAAAGGAAAACACGGTTACTGCCTGCCAGTCTGCTCTCCCGATTGGAAATCGGGCGCTGAGGCCGAAGCCCCTAGGCTTGATCGTACTCGAGGCCAAGCTCTCCAGTTGCGTCCACGCACTTCGCAACGAGCGTCAGGTTTACCAGCCGCGCCTGGGTCCCTTTCGGGACAATAAGATTATACCTAATCCCAAACGTAAGATCAATAGTCAACCCTTGATCTCGTCCTCGCGGATCGCTGCTGTGTCCCGGTATGTGACCTGATAACTTTAGCGATTCGTGCTGCTCAGGCAACAGGGTCCTGAAGGACTTCAACGACCTGATTCTCGAGACGCATCCGACCGTCGCCGCTAATAACGTTCCGAATCATGGTTGCCTCGCTACGCTTTCAAACCGAATTTCTTCTTAAGCTCCAGATTCGCCGGGATGCTCCGCTCATTGAAGAGGCGCCGCCTCACTTCATCGTTTCGCGTGCATCCGTGAACCTTGGCGGCATAATCCAATTCAGCCCATTCCTCAACGGTAAGCCGAACCGCCTTGCTGATCGTTTTACTCATTCCTCACTCCTCATACTTGTTACCCTTACCGAGATTGCAGTCCTCGCAGAGTGTCTGTAAGTTCGACATCACAGACTTCCCGCCACGTGACACGGGAACAACGTGGTCGACATGTAGCTTCACGCCATCCTCACGACCCCTCCCGCATCGAACGCATCTGAATCCATCGCGATGAAGTACCTCATACCGCATGGCGCGTGTCACTTTCGCATGTTCCACATCGTTCGCCATGCGCCGATCCTGATACGTTTTCCGACGTTTCTCGCGTCTCTTTCTTCTAACGTTCTCGCGATGCTCCTAAATCATCATGTTCACTACAGCCTCAGCGCAGACAAGCACAGCGACGAATAAGATGAAAGGTCTCATCGCATCGAAGATTTCACTCATGCCGCTACTCATTTCGAAATCTCGTCCTCGATTTCATGTCGGCGAGAGTTAACGTCTTTCAGTTCGTCTTCAAAGCTGTAGGCAGCCATAAGATCGTCCAAATCTTCAATTTCCTCTGACTCATGGGATGATTCAGGTGCAAGTATCTTATTGACGATTGCAGGATAAGTTTCACGGAGTTTCTTTGTATTGCAGTAGCTGTTCATGGCAATGGAAACAGCCGTTTCTTGGGCGTCGGTTAACTCCTCATCAAGATAATTTATATTCGTGTATTCCATATCGTCTGTCTTGCGAGAAAACACCGCAAAAATTGGATTGACTATGCCATCTTTTGATTTTTCTTCGATGTCACGATGATTCATCAATTGAAGGCTTGTCGGTACATAACCGATAGAGCTTGATTTATCCATTTCGAGCCTGAAGGCACCAATAGCCAAATTTACTGAATCACTCGATATCCAAACGCTGCCTTTGATATGAGAGATAGCATGGTCGACTTTACTGACGTGGGAAATTACGTTGGGAAACTCATTTAGATATTTAGCAGCAATAATCTTCGGTCGAAAATAAATCGAAAGCCGATTCTTAAGATCATTTTTAGTAAGTACACCATTGACTGCACTTTTATAAAATTCCTCAGCAGAAGGGCTAAAACGGTCTTTCTGAACACCTATTAAATGTCTGAACTTATCGGCTGAGAACGAAATTTCAAGAAAACCAGAACTACTGCCCTTGCCATATGCTATAAGAAATGACCGTTTATTTAAGTTTTTATCATATGCACGAGCGGCACTAACGATGGATTGAACATCTTGGTTCGATACGAATCGTTTTCGATATGAATTCATTGAATTACCCATTCGCAGCCTCCTTATTTAAAGAATGGCTGCTATAAAAAAATAGGGGAGACGTTATGCCGCAGTGGCATATTGGTTTCTACACAAACAAAAAGGGATGCTGAAGCATCCCTGAAAAGTAAATCTTGCGCGGTTGCTGCCTGCCAGTGAGCGCATTTCAGCTTTTGCCTAGCGCTGGGGCTTACCCCCTCTATAGGCCGTCTTGGGGACCTACTCCCAAGGCACGTAACGCACACCGTGCCGAGCGTCAGGTTTACCAGCCGCGCCTGGGTCCCTTTCGGGACAATAAGATTGTACCTAATCCCAAACGAAAGATCAATAGTCAACTCTTGATCTCGTCCTCGATTTCATGTCGGCGAGAGTTAACGTCTTGCAGCTCGTCCTCAAAGCTGTAGGCAGCCATAATACTGTCCAAGTCCTCAGTCTGTTTGTCATGATTTTGAGGTTGCTCTGGGCCGAGAAATTCTTCGGTTAGAGCGGGATACTCTTCACGTAGCTGATCTTTATCGCCAAAGCTATTCATCGCGATGGTGATTGAAAGATGCTGGCTAGGCGAAAGGCTCTCTGAGACATAGCGGATTTCCGAATATTCAATATCCTCAATCTTTCGAGCAAGAATACAGGTGATTGGCAGCAAATCACCACTCGACTTGTCTATGAGTTTCTCTTCATTCAACCACTGAAGAGTATTTGGAATATATGTTTTGCCCCCTGTTTGCTCCATCGTAATTGCAAGGGCACCCAAAGCGAAGTTAACGGAATGCTTTGAAATCCAGATTTGTCCAGCAATTTTTGAAGACGATGGATCAACAGCGCTAACATCTGAAACGACATTGGCGAACTCTTTCAAATATTTAGCAGATCGGATTTTCTTTCTAAAATAAGAAGAAAGACTTCCATTGAGATCACTTCCTTTTAGCTTATCGTGAACAGCGTAATTAAAGATGTCTGTAGCAGATAAATTTGTTTTGCCCGTGTCGATACCGACAAGGTGGGCAAAGTTTTCAGGGTTAAATGCGATTTCCAGAAGGCCGGAAGAAAGCTCATCACCATATGTAACCAAGAACGTCCTGCCATTGAGTGCCGCATCGTACCCTTTGGCAACATCAATTATTTTTTGAACATCTACATTAGCCACCGAGCGATCATGTCGATGAGATAGATAACGACCCATAAGAACCTCCTATTAGAAAGGATGAACTGAGCCGATAAATCTGATTGAGTAATGTCGCAAAGGCAGCAACGGCATATAGATTTCTTCACAAAAAAGGGCACCGAAGTGCCCGTGAAAAACATCTTGCGCGGTTTTTCTGCCTGCCAGTTTGTGCTTTCGTCAGCTTTCGCCTGCACGGAGGTGTGCCCTCTCCACGGGCCGTCTCGGGGACCCGCTCCCTAGTTGCGTTTACGCATTACGCAACGAGCGTCAGGTTTACCAGCCGCGCCTGGGTTCCTTTCGGAACAATGAGATTATACCGATCCCAAACGAAAGATCAATAGTCAACCCTTGATCTCGTCCTCACGGATCGATAGAGTTATCGAGATAATCAGTCGGACACAGCAGCGTTAGGAGAAACGTGTCTGAGATCAAAGTAGCCGAGCTCTTCGCGGGCGTTGGTGGATTCCGTTTGGGCTTAGAGGGCTATGCGAACCCAGAGCACCCCGAGTTCTACATGAAACCAGCGGGTCCCTTCACGACCATCTGGGCGAACCAATGGGAGCCGCCCGGAACCGAGGCCAAACAGTTTGCCGCCCGCTGCTACGAAGCGCGCTTCGGAGCCGGCAGCGTCGTCAACGAGGACATCAACAAGGTCCTAGACCAGGCCGAGGCGGGGGAGTGTGAGATTCCCGATGTCGATATGGTTGTCGGCGGCTTCCCGTGCCAGGATTACTCCGTGGCCCGTCCGCTCAACCAGGCGCGAGGTATCGAGGGCAAGAAGGGCGTCCTCTGGTGGGACATCTATCACTTCCTCGAGATGAAGAAGCCGCGCTTCGGTCTTTTTGAGAATGTCGATCGCTTGCTCAAGTCACCGGCCTCCCAACGCGGCCGAGACTTCGCAATCATCCTCAGCTGTCTCGCCGACCTCGGATACACCGTCGAATGGCGCGTCGTGAACTCCGCCGAGTATGGTTTCCCGCAGCGTCGCAAGCGCGTCTACATCTTCTGCGAGAGGGATACCGCGGACACCGACCTCGAGAATCGCCTCAAGCACGGCGTGATGGCGAAGGCCTTCCCCGCGGTCTACCCCGATGAGTTGACCGAGCTCGATGTCCTCCCAGACCCTTACGAGAACTCGACGTACTTCGGTGTCGGCCAGAAGACCTCGCAGTTCAAAAACGCCGGCGTCATGCAGGGCTGCCATGTCCTCACCTGCGACTTCGCCGAGGACTACCGAGGTCCGCGCAAGGTGCTTGGCGATGTCCTCGTTCCCGAATCTGAGGTGGCCGAGGAGTTCTACATCGAGGATGAAAAGCTCCCCGATTGGCGCTATCTCAAGGGGGCCAAGCGCGAGGAGCGTACCAACAAGAAGACTGGCTTCACCTACACCTATTCCGAGGGAGCCATGAGCTTCCCCGACAGCATCGACAAGCCGAGCCGCACGATCCTCACCGGTGAGGGCGGGCGCGGTGCCAGCCGCTTCAAGCACGTCATCGAGTGCCCCGACGGGCGCTATCGCCGTCTCGTTCCCGATGAGCTCGATCAGCTCCAGGGATTTCCCAAGGGTTGGACGGACACCGGTATGAGCGATGGTCACAGAGCCTTCTGCATGGGTAACGCCCTTGTGACAGGCGTGCCCAACCGTATCGGAAAGGCCATGGTCGAGGTTTACGGACTTTAGTCAAATTCGGCAATTTACCTGCAAGTTTAGCGATTCTAGATCTGTACACGCGCTCCCCGATCTGTTATCCTTAAGATAAGGAAACAAGACAGGGGAGCGCAAATCATGAACATGGAACAGCTGCTGGAGCCGACCGACAAGGACACCATCCGCCTCTGGGTGGTCGCCGACGATGTCATCGTGAACGACCCTGAGGCCGGGATCATGGTCGAACTCCCGATGGCCCCCGCAACTCTTGCCGGCATGCTCGCCGATGAGGCGGATGCCGAGGGTGTACGTCCGGGCGATCTTCATGTCTACCGCCAACACGCGACCGGTCGCTTTATGCGCGATCTTGAGTGGCGCGATGTCGAGTACAACGATGATCTCGATGAGGTCAATACGTTTTGCGCGGCCGTCAACGCCCACCCCGAACTCGACCTCTACCACTCCTTCCAATTCTTCGATGCTCACGAGATTTACGACTGGGAACCGCAGCTCAACGTCTTTCTTCAGGAGAAAGATTTGCCCGAAGATCCTGAGGAAAATGCTGATATAGATTTCGCCCTTTATAATTTTGCAGATATCAAGTCAGAGCTTTTCTCTTCCGAGGGCTAATCGTTTCAGATGAAATCAATCTCGTCATAGGAAATCAAACCCGAGCAATACTGAACCTTTTTGTCCGACAAACAGCTCGACAAACTGACTGGGCTGATAGTTCAAAGCGCCCGAAGCGTAGCAGCGGGCGCTCCATAGTTAAGTATCTTGCTTGTGCGAATACCTACTGCCACGCCTTTGGCAGCGTCACGCCCGGAGCGTTGAGGCTAAAATCGCTGTGGTTGGTAACGTTGGAAACATTCCATTCAGAACAGTCAATAAACAAGTGGTCGCAACGTAGGAAAGTGCCTTCCATGTTTGTAGCTCGTTCAGTTGAAAAAGCGTTCGGGTCTAGTTCGGTAAGCGCATGGTCATCCTCGAACGTTCTCAAGAGATTTTCAATTCGAGAGAAACCCGTCTTTGGCAACGAGATGTGTGAAAGACAATAATTCTGATAAAAAGTTCCGTTCATATCGGTAACAATCGATGCATCAAGTTCCGATAGGTCGCATGTCCTCATGTTAGAGAAGTAATCGAACCAGTGGGCGAGCGAGATAGGTTTGATGCCGCCGTCTACAACACATGTGGCCACCACATTGTTGGAAACCGATGCCCAGGGAATGTAATTCGCACCGCCCTTAGAATCGTAGCGGTTCGTCTCAAACCCTGTATACACCTCGGTCACTTTGCGATAGTTGAACATGTCCCCGACTTTCGGCACGCCGCGGCGCTTGTAGAACATGAGGGAATGGTCGTCCTCGGAGTACACCGCGAACGCGGTGCCGTTCTGCGGGTCCGGCAAGTCAACCGCGTCGTAGAAGTTCTCGCCGGCCGTACCCGAGCCTATGGCATCGGTCACGGTGGAAAACTGGTTCCTGATCGCCGAGGCCACGCCCGGCCCCGCTACGATTACCACCAGGGCGACGATCGCGATCAGAAGGACGTACTCGATGGTCGACTGTCCCCTCAGGCGGCGGGCATCACGGTGAGATACCCCCCCCGAGAGGCAAAACCGCTGCATGCATATGCGGCTCCCTTCGGTAGAGGATTGGCTGATAGGAACCAGCGTACCGAGTCGGGAAACCTCACAACCTCCGTTGCCGCAGCGGCAAGGATGCCTACCTCCTTGCTAAAGATTCCCAATGGATATCAAATCCGATATTCGATGGATATCTAAAGAGATAGCCGTTTTCCGAGCTACATAGCTACATCCATAGTCTGCTACAGAGCAATATCACTACTCATGTTGTCTAAAGATCGCCTCATCAGTGGTTGACCCACTCATAACCATCGATACGCTTGCCGATACCAATTCTCTCTATGCCAAAGATTCCCAGTGGATACCAATCCAAATCACCCAATGCATACCATCGTGTCCACCTGTCTAATGAGCCACATGGCTTTTTCCATAGCCAGCTACATAGCTACTCACCGCATAGACAACTGCTAGGCATCTTGTAATGCATCCTGCTCTCACAAAGGAGCGCCCTAAAGAGGCGCTCCGCAGGCATGCACGTTGTTATTATTCTTATCCTCTTCGTGGCCGGCGCTCGTCCCGCCGGCCACCTTAGGCACTCAGTCAGGCAAAGGGGTGCCCGCCAAGAGGCACCCCGCCGGCAAGCACGTTGTGCCAATCCACACAGCCAAGCATGCCTCCTCAAATCGGTCGGCGTTTGTCCCGCCGACCGCCGAAAGCACACAGTCGAGCAAATAGGGGAGCCACGAAAAGGCTCCCCGCGGCCTGGCTTCTTTTTCCAACCAACATAGCTTCCTACTGAGCTATGAATACATTCTCGTAGTCATCTACCTAACTACATAGCTACACGCAAGGTATCCGCAGGTAGATATATATGTCCGCAAAAGCAGTTCACATATGTGAAATCTCATGTTGCCGCAGCGGCAAGACTTTAACGGCGGAAGTCAAATTGTTTTAAGCTCGCAAAGCTATCAAAACCTCCCATTGGAAAGGAGCCCTCGATATGCATAAGCACGAGGTAAAAAGCAAGAAAGCATACTTGAAGCCCGCCGTGACCATGGCGGTCACCGCAGGTCTTATGCTTTCCCCGGTCATGCAGACCATGGCATTCGCTGAGACGGCAGCTCCGCTCGGTGACCAGACTGAGGCGGGCGAGACCGACAAAAAGGTTGACGAGGCGGCCGTAAAGGAAGCCAAGCAGGCAATGGACGATGCTCAGGCCAAACTTGACGAAGCTAATGCCGCATTGACCTCTGCACAGGATGTTCTGACCGCAGCGCAGGCCGCCCAAGCTGACGCCCAGACTGCCTACGACCAGCTGGCCGGAGATACCGAGACTGCCGAGGCTGATGCTCAGGCCGCTTCTGACGCTAAGGCTGCCGCAGATCAAAAGGTAACCGAGGCCGAGGCTGCATACAATCAGGCAGCTGACGAGCAGGCCGAGGCTCAGAAGGCTGCCGATGCTGCCAACGAGGCCTATGAGACTGCCAAGGCAGGTCGCAAGGATGCTTTCGCCAAGATTGAGTCCACCAAGCAGGCTTGGACCGATGCTAAGGCTGAGGTTCACGCAGCTAAGAAGGCCGCTGACGAGGCTCAGGAGGCCGTCGACGAGGCCGAGGCAAAGGTAGCCGACCTCGAGCAGCAGGTTGCCGATGCTCAGGCTTCCGAGGACACGGCCAAGGAGACGCTTGATGGTCTCCAGGCAGAGCTTGACCATGCCAAAGCTGATCTTGAGGTCGCTCAAAAGACGCTCGACGAGAAGCAGGCCGAGTTGGACGCAGCTCAGTCTGACATGGAAACCAAGAAGAGCGATTGGTATAACAAGGTTCACGCTTATCTCGATGCCTATGCCAAGTGGGGCGACAGCGCTATCGAGAAGCTGACCGAGGCCAAGAGTGCCGCCGACCAGAAGGCGGCAGATGCCCAGTCTGCTCTTGACCAGGCGAACGCTTCCCTCGAGACCGCCAAGGCCAACGTCCAGACCGAGCAGGTCCGCCTCGATACGGCCCGCAACGCCGTTCCCCAGGCTGAGCAGAACATTGCCGATGCCAAGGCGAACCTGGCGAACGCTCAGGCTGACTACGACATGATCAAGTCTATTGCGGACTCCCTGCCCGAGTACCGCCAGAACCTCGACAATGCGCAGGCGAAGCTCGACCAAGCACAGGCCGCCTACACCGTTGCGGCGAATGCCTACTACGAGGCCCAGACCTCCGGTACCGCGACCGATGACGAGCTGAATGCCCTCATGGCTGCCGTCAACGATGCTCGCGACCCCTTCCAGCAGGCTCAAAACTCCTACAACGACATCAAGTCGGCCCTCGATGAGCGCGAGGCCCAGGCTGCAACGCTCGACCAGAAGCAGGCTGCTCTTGATACCGCTAACCAGGCTGTCGAGGATACTCAGGCTTCCTATGACGATATCGTCAACAACTACATCCCGCAGTGCGAGGCTCAGCTGAAGGCGGCTCAGGATGCCCAGGCTACCGCCGAGCAGGCCGTTGCCGATACTACGGATGCCAAGACCGCAGCGGATGCCGCAGCGAAGGATGCCGCTGACGCGCTCACCGAGGCTGAGAGCCATGGCGATGAGCTCGAGCAGCTCAACCAGACCCAGGTCGACGCCGGTAACGTCTTTGCTGCCGCTTCCTCCAAGTATATGGGTCTGAAGCCGGGCGTTGACGCCGCCACGACCGTCCGCGATGCCGCCCAAGGCGTCACCGATGAGAAGCAGGCCGGCTATGACGAGGGCGAGCAGGTTTACAACGCCGCCCACGACAAGACCGTTGCGACCGAGGCGAGTCTGAACGAGGCAAAGGCTGTACTCGTTGAGTCCCAGAAGAACCTTGAGGCCGCTGTTGCCCAAATCGATGTTAAGAAGGGCGAGCGTGCGGCTGCCAAGGCTGCCTACGAGCAGGCTTTGAGCGACTACGAAGACGCCGTGACCGCCGAGGAGGACGCATTGGACTCCAAGGAGGCCGCCGATGCAGAGCTCAGCGTTGCCCAGAAGGCTTATGATCAGGCCAAGGCGGCCTACGATCAGGCCAAGGCTGCAGCCGATGCTGCCGGCACCGCATCCGATGCTGCTGCCAGCAAGCTCGCAGACCTCAAGGCCAAGGTCGATGCCGCCAACGGCACTCTGATCGAGGCTATCGCCGCTGTGAAGGTCGCTGAGGCGAGCGTCGACAAGACCGCTGAGGCAGTTACTACCGCACAGGAGGCCTATACCGCCGCGGCCCAGAACTACAAGAACCTCAACGATGCCTACGAGGCTGCCAAGGACGAGAACGCCGGTGGCACCACAGAAGGTGGCAATACCGGTAGCACCACCGAGAACGGTGGTACCGAGGGCACCGGCACGGCCGAGGGCAACAGTTCCACGGATGGTCAGCAGGATGCCAACGGCACGTCGACTGCTCAGCAGGACGGTCAGGCCAGCAACCAGAGTGCAGACCAGAATGCAAATGGTCAGAACGCTACCCAGGCTTCCGATCAGTCCGCTAAAACTCAGGCGGCTATGCCCGCTACGGGCGATAGCACTGTGATGCAGGTAAGCGTCATCAGCGGTATGGGTGCCGCAGCGATTGCCGCCGCCGGCATCGCCCGTCGTCGCGGCCTTCACGCAGCTCTCTAAGCCCACAGGGTCTACAAGATAGCTCCTTTCCAATCAAGGGGGATCACCGGAAACGGTGACCCCCCTTCTATTTGGAAGGAAACGATTACATGCATGACAAAATCGATAGCAAGCCGCATGACTATGCCGCTTTACATGAAACAAACTGTATAGACCTATTGTTCTGCAAAATGTCTTACCATACTGAGGGCTTAGTTACGCCAGGTGCGTTATAGGCAAACATGTGATGCTCGGCAACGGAAGGCATATTCCAGTCCGAACAATCGATAATGACGTTACCGCTCTCATAAAACGTGCAGTATGCATCGGAACAATTACTAAAATCAAAATCGCCAAGGCGAATTTCAGTGAGATCAGTACAGTACGCAAATTGCCATCTAATCGTGGTCGGTTTTGCCTTCCAGCTAGATAAATCAATTAACTTTAAACGATGGCAATGGGTGAACACAGAGTTTAGACTTCCTTCAAAGTTGATATTCCTGCACGATACATTTAGGTTTTCTAGGTTTTCGCAACGCCAAAACATGTGAGTTAAATTGCGATTTTCCGTCATATCAAGTTTGCTGATATCGCAATCGGTCATGGTTCTAAAGCCCTGAAACCAGAATTGTGTCCATTTTGGCTTTATCCCCTCATCAACGACCAAGACTTTTCTAATGTCATTATGGCGAGCGTACCAAGGGCAATCTGTGTCTCCATTATCGATACTGCCCGTGTTGAAGCAGTCGTTAACTGATTTAAAGCAATTATCTTCGAACCCCGTATAGACCTCCGTGACCCGCCGGTAGTTGAACATGTTGCCGACCGCAGGAACCCCGCGCCGCTTGTAGAACATGAGCGAGCGGTCATCCTCGCTATAGACGGCGAACGCGGTACCGTTTACAGGATCGTAGATATCGGCGTCCGAGGTCATCCCAGACCCGGTTCCGCTACCACCGGCCTCCCAGTCACCTTTCGAGATACCGTTGCTGAGTGCTCCCGTGACCGCCCCGAACTGGTTCCTGATCGCCGAGGCCACGCCCGGTCCGACGAAGATCACCACCAGACCGATAATCGCGATCAGAAGGACGTACTCGATGGTGGACTGGCCCCTCAGGCGGCGGGCATCATGGGAGGATACCCCCCCCCGAGAGGCAAAACCGCTGCATGCATGGCGGCTCCCTTCGGTAGAGGATTAGCTGATAGGAACCAGCGTACCGAGTCGGGAAACCTCACGGCTCCCGTTGCCGCAGCGGCAAGGGCGACTTCCTCCTTGCGAAAGATCCCAGATGGATATGCCAATTCCGATTATCCAATGCATATCCAACGCTTCCGCGCCCTTGATTACCAATGGATACCAATTCCGATAATCCAATACATACCAATGCAAGCAACAGTCTTTCTAGCTACATCGCTATATCGGTAGTCATCTACATAGCTACACTCCTACGCCGGCACTTTGTTGTGCATCTTGTACAACCATAAGGAGCGCCCTAAAGAGGCGCTCCGCAGTTAGACGCTTTGTGTCGCGCGTTGTTATTATTCTCGTCCTCTTTGTGGCCGGCGCTCGTCCCGCCGGCCACCCCCAAGCACTCAGCCAAGCAAAGGGGTGCCCGCCAAGAGGCACCCCGCCGTCTAGCACCTTGTTCCAATCCGTATAGCCAAGCATGTCTCCGCAGATCGGTCGGCGCTCGTCCCGCCGACCGCACAAGGCATCACGTTGAACGCTAAGTTCACCACCCAGTTTAGGCATACCGTCATCCTTAAAGAGAACATACAACCTACCGTAAAACACAAACTGATTGTGCTATTCTACCGATAGTGACGTTTGGCAGTCTCCTTTGAACTATGAAACACACCTGCAGACAAGCAAGCTGAACGTCCAATATGCTAAGGATTGCCATCGCTACGGACTTTGTGAGTCCCCCCTTGATTAATTCACTTGCAAATATCCGGGCGATGGTGATCTAGAAGATGAAGCTGACGAGAGCCCCTGGTTTCAGGGGCTGTTTTATATGGAGGACCCAGTAGATGAATAACGATTCGGAAACGAAAGCGATCGTCCTCTACGAGAAAAAGCGCGGAATTGAGTCCTTCATGGCGAAAAGCACAACGCTGATCTTCTTGGACTTCACCGTGGGATTCGCTGCGGCGGGCATCTTTTTGATGATTCAGGTCTTGCACGTAGATATACCGTCATGGATTGGTCCAGAGATCTTGGTTGCCAGTGCGATTTTTAGTAGCGCACTGAGGAAAAGCGCGAAGACCTCCTACGAGAAGTCGGTCGGACAGCCAGAAGACGAGGATGAAGTCGAACGTTATGCTCTCTATTCGCACCGCGTCGTAGATTTTAGGTTATTCACAAACGGCTTGATGATGGGCTCTATGTCAGGCACCTTTATAGCAACCTGCCCAGTTCTCGCTTTGATATCGTTTTTCCTTTATTGCGTTATTGAGATCGAACGTGTAAACGCGCTCGACGAAGTTCGCAACGAACTGGTTCCAGAGAATACGACCAAATGTGACAAGGATAAATAAAGACCACCCATAAGATGAACCTGTTTTTACATCTTTACCACCTTAGGTGCCATGCTATAGATAATGAAGGTTGACAAGGGTCATCTGCAATCCTAAAGAGGAAACAGACCATGAAGACTAATGTGCTTGCCAACTACATCGCCAAGACTGATACAAACCAAACTTTTGCTATCGACCTTACCGAGTATATCGCCGATGATCAGGGCGACATAATCTCCTACGTAGTCTTGATTTCTAATCTTAGTGCTGACAGCGCTTACGATGAGGGCTTATGTCGGACCTTTAAGATTGCCGAGAACGCCGATAAGTACATTCAGAGCTTCTTTGAGGAACATCATCCGACACTTGATGACGACTGGGATGCGCGTACCGTTGAGAGCGCTGAACGCATGAGCGAGACCGGCATCAAGCATCAGTTCGATCTGGTTCGCCGCATGAACATTTGGAAATCCGGATCCCTCGATGTGACCTACGAGGTCGTTCATTCCTGGGGCGAGATGGTTAATGGCGAGATTTGCGATTCGGACCACGGCTACTACGTCAAAGAGTTTGATACCATCGCTGCTGCTCGCACCGAGTTCGACTATTACACAAAAGAGGAGTATCCCGATAACGACTAGGGCTAAATTCAAGGCGCCGCAGGCAGCTTTCGACCTCTAACAGCAGAACCTCAAACAGCAGAATGAGACCGATGCACTCAAAATCAGTAGGCGCACCACGACATCCGTCTTGCCGCGAACTATCCGCCTCCATAACGGGAATACTGAACGCAAAGACAGAGTCGACCAAAGGAGTTCGAAAATGCTTCACCCGGTGATAAAGCCAGACGGCAGTATGCATTTTGAGCAACAGATTGGAAACATGAGGTACGACATAACGTCCGGCGAGATGAAGCAGGTCATCTCAAGCTGCGGCAACATGCGGACGGTCGTGGGCCCTAACGGTATCCAGAACGAGCTCCAGTTCGGCAACTTACGCCAAACGATGGGTAACTCAGGCTTTGATACCCTTCTTTAGCTCTATCGAGAAGCGTCCGAATTGCGACTCATCAAGCGGTGCGGACCACAAAATCGTTCAAAAGATTGCCAATAGATTCCAAACCAAACTCAGCAGATGCCCAATAGCTATCCGCTGAAAGTCGTTTGTGACCGCAAAGCGCCGACAAAGCGCCGATGGCGCTCTCCAATAGAGAGATTATCCAGCGGGCATACCAATTCCCTCAATGCCTTGATTCCCAGTAGATACCAACTCCGATGACCTGATGTATATCTACTCTCTCCTTGCCTTGATTCCCGATGGATAGTCAATTCCGATGACCCGATAGATAACCAATTCCGATTACCCAATAGATACCAACTCCTTCCGTGCCCCTGAACCCCAATACATATCCACCCCGCTCTCCCTGCCCTGATCCTCAGTGGATACCAAACTCCGATTACCCGATGGATACACCAATTCCCTCCTTGCCTTGATTCCCAGTGCATAGCCAATTCCCTCAATGCCCCTGAACCCCAATACATATCAACCCTTCCATGCTCCATGACGCCATCCGACTCGCTAGCCCACTCGTTGCCACTGCGGCAAGACTTGAGCCCCTCTCCGAAACCTGTCCTACGCTCGCATGTGCAATATCAATCCCGGAGCGAAGGGAGCCGCATATGCATGCAGCGGCAAAAATGCTCCGGGGGGGGGGTCGCTCATGACGCGACCCGTCTCCGGGGCCAATCGACGGTAGAGTACGTCCTTCTG
>ERZ808246.1686-NODE-1686-length-15347-cov-3.230382_pt1 | contig 15347 bp, 13 predicted proteins | sample MGYA00521083_ERZ808246 | MGnify/ENA primary metagenome ERZ808246 (study PRJEB31516, sample SAMN03275577) | gut metagenome | biome: mammalia-associated habitat; material: feces | host: Papio cynocephalus | place: Kenya | collected 2012-07-07 ...
ACTCCAGGTATTTTTCATCATCAAGGAATTTATTGGCAAATGCATAAAACGTGCCGCTTCCTGTCACATTTCCCTGTGTGCCGTATTTGGTATCTCCGACCAACGGATGTCCGATATACGCCATATGCGCGCGAATCTGATGTGTGCGCCCCGTGAGTAGATCCACCTTAAGAAGGCTGTAATGCCCATTGGTGTACAGCGTTTCATAGGCGGTGAGAATCGTTTTCGCCTGCGGGCGGGGAGAAGAATAAATCTTCACGCGGTTCTCCTGCTCATCCTTGATCAGAAATGCCTTCAGTGTGTCTTTTTTCTTTTCCGGTGTACCGAACACAGCACAAAGGTAGAGTTTTTTCAGTTCCCGATCCTTGATTTTTTGGTTCATAATCCGCAGAGTTTCGGCATTTTTTGCCGCAATGACAATGCCCGACGTATTGCGGTCGATGCGGTTGCAGAGTGCCGGCACGAAGGAATGTTCATTTTTCGGATCATACGCGCCATGATCATAAAGATAGTGAAGCAGGCGGTGAATCAGCGTATCTTCGTCTTCTTCCTCGTCCTCGTGCACCAGCAGTCCCACCGGCTTGTCCAAAAGAATCAGATTTTCATCTTCATAGACGATTTTCACTTCCGGCGGTGCTTTGAGAAAGGCAAGCTCGGTCGGCACGGTTTCAAACCATTCGTCGTTGAGATACAGTTGCAGCACGTCCCCCTCGCAGAGCTTCTGCGCACGGTCGCAGCGTTTTCCGTTGCATTTGATCCGTTTCAGGCGCAGATACTTATACAAAAGCGACGCGGGAAGATTTTTGACCGCCTTCTGCAAAAACTTATCGGCACGTTGTCCCGCATCATTTTTGGAAATCACATACTCTTTCATATCTTTTCCTCAAAAAGCACCGCTCGTTTACACGGCAAGCGGTGCTTTTTTCTTACAAAATCCGAAACAGGCGTTTGGCGTTTTCACAGGTGACATCCGCCATTTCTTGCGGCGTAACGCCCTTGACCTCCGCCATTTTCGCAAGAATACACGGCAGCAGCGAAGAATCGCAGCGTGTGCCGCGCACAGGTTCCGGCGCCATATACGGAGAATCCGTTTCGCACAAAATCCGTTCCATCGGCACCGCCGCCACAGACTCCACGGCTTTTCGGGCATTTTTGAAGGTCAGCACGCCCGTGAACCCGACATACATTCCCAAGGAGACAATTTCTTTCGCCGTTTCGGCACTGCCGGAAAAGCAATGCACCACCCCGGGACGGCGAAATTCTCTCAAGACTTCCAACGTATCCTCACAGGCGTCCCGCGAATGTATGATCACCGGAAGTGCCAAATCCTTTGCCAGCTGCATCTGGCGGCGAAAAACGTCAATCTGCCGTTCTTTATTGCTGTCGTCATAGTGGTAATCCAGCCCAATCTCTCCGATCGCGACCACCTTTTTGTGAGCTGCCAGACGACGCAGCGTCTGCACGTCCGTTTCAGCGAAGACATCGGCATCTTCGGGATGCACGCCGACCGCCGCATACACAAAATCAAACCGTTCGCTCAGTGCGACGCTCGCTTCCGAACCCCGCACCGATGCACCGACATTGACCACATACTGCACACCGTGATCGGCAAGCGACGACAGCACCTGTTCGCGGTCCTCTTCAAACCGCGGATCATCGTAGTGTGCGTGAGACTCGAAAATATGCTCCATTACCGCACCTTTGCACCCGACGGCACGCTGTCATCCACAAACAGCACCTTCACATCCTCTGCACCGGCATCGGCGGCAAGAATCATGCCGTTGCTTTCCACACCGCGCAGTTTGGCAGGCTTGAGGTTTGCCACCACGACCACCTTTTTCCCGATCAGTTCCTCGGGACGGTACCATTTGGCAATGCCGGAAACCACCTGCCGTGTACCGTTTCCGTCGTCCAGCTGCAGGCACAGCAGTTTGTCCGATTTTGCCACCGGTTCGCAGCTTTTGATCTGTGCCACGCGAAGTTCCACCTTGGAAAAATCGTCAATTGTGATCAGGTCGGTGACCCCTTCAGCGGGCTTTTTCTCTTCCTTTTTCGGCTTTCTCGCCTCGGCTTCGGCAATCAGCTCGCCGTACTTTTTGGCTTCGTCGATACGGGCAAAAAGCGGCTGCGCCTCGCCCACCTTCACCCCGGGCTTGGTCACGCCGAACGCCGTGGCGCTCTCCAGGGTTTTATCTGTCGCTCCGATTTCCTCAAAAATCTTCTCGGCGGAGGACGGCATAAACGGCTGCATAACCACCGCCAGAATCCGAATGGCTTCCGTGAGATTATACATCACGGTTGCCAGCTTTCCGCGGTCGCTCTCATTCTTTGCAAGGCTCCACGGGGCGGTTTCATCGATATATTTATTACTGCGTTTGGCAATATCCAGCAAATCGTCGCACGCATCCGCCACGCGGAATTTGTCCATATTCCGGCACAGCGACTGCACACTTGTCAGCACGGATTCTTTCAGTGTCTCGTCGAACTCCGTGCCGTCGGCGGGCGCAGGGATTGTGCCGTCAAAATATTTATGCACCATTGCCACGGTACGGTTGACCAGGTTGCCGATCGTATTGGCAAGATCAGAATTATACTTTCCGATCAGTGTTTCATAGGTAATGCTTCCGTCCTGAGCATAGGGCATTTCGCTGAGCAGATAATACCGCACGCCGTCCACACCGAAATGCCGCGCCAGATCGGAAGAATACATCACATTTCCGACCGATTTGCTCATTTTGTCCGTACCGTACAGCAGCCACGGATGTCCGAAAATCTGTTTAGGCATTTCCAGTCCGAGCGCCATCAGGATGATCGGCCAATAGATCGTATGGAAACGCAGAATGTCTTTTCCGATAATATGCACATTGGCGGGCCAGTATTTTTTGAACTGCTCGCTGCTGCCGTCCGGATCATAACCGATCGCGGTGATATAGTTGGTCAGCGCGTCGATCCACACATACACCACGTGTTTGGGATCGAACGCCACCGGCACGCCCCATTTGAACGCCGTTCTCGACACACACAGATCCTGAAGTCCGGGCTTGAGGAAGTTGTTGATCATTTCCTTTTTACGGGACTCGGGAACAATGAAATCCGGATGTTCCTCGATGTATTTCAGCAGTTTGTCCTGATATTTGCTCATACGGAAGAAGTAGGCTTCTTCCTTTGTCTTTTCCACCGGTCTGCCGCAGTCCGGACAGCAGCCGTCCTTTAGCTGTGTTTCCGTATAGAACGCTTCGCAGGGGACGCAGTAGAGTCCCTCATATTCGCTTTTATAAATATCGCCCTGTTCATAGAGCTTCGTGAAAATCTTGGACACCACTTCTTCGTGATGCTTGTCGGTGGTACGGATAAAGCCGTCGTTGGAAATGTTCAGCATCCGATAGTTCTCACGGATTGCCCCGGAAACAGCGTCCACATATTCCTGCGGCGTCACGCCTTTTTTCGCCGCTTCCTCCTCAATCTTCTGTCCGTGTTCATCCGTACCGGTCAGCATGAACACATCCTTACCGCACAAGCGGTTATAACGCGCAATCGAATCGGTGAAAATAATCTCATAATCATTGCCGACATGCGGTTTGCGGGAGGCGTAGGCAATCGCCGTCGTAATATAAAACGTATTTTCCATTTTCATTCCTCATTTACCCATAGAAATTCACTGTTTAGTATAACACATTCTGCCGTTTTTTGCAACTGTTCCCAACAAAAAATCGCGGCGGCACAAATTTGTGCCGCCGTCAATTCAATCTTCCGTTTTTTCCGCCGCCGCAATCTTCACGCACAGGCACAGCAGCTTTGCCGCCAGTTCCAGTTCTTCCACCGTCGGATAAGACGGGGCGATACGGATATTGCTGTCGTCGGGGTCTTTTCCGTAGGGGAACGTCGCGCCCGCAGGCGTCATGGTCACGCCCGCTTCCTTACACAGTTGAAGCGTCCGTTTCGCACAGCCGTGCGGGGTATCCAGTGAAATGAAATACCCGCCCTTCGGGGTGCTCCAGCGGGCAATACCGGTCAGCTCCTCCGCCAGCACGCGCTCCACCGTCTCAAACTTCGGGCGCAGCAATGCTGCGTGGCGTTTCATCATTTCTTCAATGCCGCCGACTTTTTCGTAGAACTTTACGTGCAGCAGCTGAGTGATTTTATCAAAGCCGATCGTCTTCACGGCAAACTGGGATTTCAAAAAGGCGATGTTCTTTTCCGACGCACCGATTGCGGAAATTCCCGCACCGGGGAAGCTGATTTTGGACGTGGAGGTGAACATATACACCATATCCTCGGTACCGCATTTTACGCACTCGTCATACAGATTCAGCAAGCGGTCGCCTTCTCCGGGATAAAGCTCATGCACCGCATACGCATTGTCCCAGAAAATCCGAAAATCGTCCGCGGCAGGTTTCAGCGCCGCCATACGGCGCACCGTTTCGTCGGAATAAGTCACACCGTTGGGGTTGGCGTATTTCGGCACGCACCAAATTCCCTTGACAGCCGGATCCTGCACCAGCGTTTCCACCATATCCATATTCGGACCCTGAGCGGTCATCGGCACGTTGATCATTTCGATGCCGAACGATTCGCAAATCTGAAAGTGACGGTCATATCCAGGCACAGGGCACAAAAATTTCAGTTTTTCCTGTTTTCCCCACGGCTGCTTTCCTCCGAAAACGCCGTGCGTATAAGCAAAGGAAACCGTATCAAACATCAGATTCAGACTGGAGTTTCCGCCGACAAACACATTCTCCGGCTTCAGTCCCAGCACTTCGCCCAACAGGCGGCGCGCTTCGTAAATTCCTTCCAAAACGCCGTAATTTCTGGCATCTGTTCCCTGCTCGGTTTTGAAATCCTCCGCCGTCTGCATCAGAGAAAACATTCCGACCGACAGATCCAACTGCACAGACGCGGGTTTTCCGCGGGACATATCCAATTTCAGATTTCTTTCACAATATTCCCGATATTCTGCACGAAGTTCTTCCAAAGACTGTTTGTTCTTGCTCAGCGTTGCCACCACAAAACCCATCCCTTTGCTTCATTCTATATGACAGTATACACCATTCCTCTAAATTTTGCAAGAAGATTTTTAGAAACTTGCAAAATTTTCTAAAATTTCATTATCACTTGGCTTGTACACGCATTATTTTTTGTGCGAAAATTCAAAATCTTTTTTTCTCATTCTATGCTTAAAATCGAAAAGCGGCGCATTGCCAAAGGCAATGCGCCGAAAAATCAATACTGTGCGTTTCCTGTCGTGCGAGGGAACGGAATGACGTCGCGAATGTTGGAAATGCCGGTAACATACATGATCAGACGCTCAAATCCGAGTCCGAATCCGCTGTGACGCGTACCGCCGTAACGGCGAAGGTCGCAATACCACGAATACGACTGCGGATCAAGTCCCAGCTCATGGATACGCTTTTCCAGCACATCCAGGCGTTCCTCACGCTGGCTTCCGCCGATAATCTCGCCCACGCCGGGGACCAACAGATCGGCTGCCGCCACCGTCTTTCCGTCGTCATTGAGGCGCATATAAAACGCTTTGATTTCCTTCGGATAATCCGTGACAAACAGCGGTTTTTTGAAAATTTCTTCGGTCAGATAACGCTCATGCTCGGTTTGCAGGTCACAGCCCCAATAGACCGGATATTCAAAACGATCCTTCACTTTTTCAAGCATAGCAACCGCTTCGGTATAGGTCACACGAGCAAAATCGGAATCGATCACGTGCGTGATGCGCTCGATCAGTCCCTTATCATAAAAATCGTTGAAGAATTTCATTTCATCCGGGCACTGTTCCATCACATAGCGAAGCACATATTTGATCATATCGCTTGCCAGCTGCATATCGTCATTGAGATCGGCAAACGCAATTTCCGGTTCGATCATCCAGAATTCCGCCGCGTGGCGCGGGGTATTGGATTTCTCGGCACGGAAGGTCGGTCCGAAAGTATACACTTTGGAAAACGCCATTGCCATGCACTCGGCTTCCAGCTGTCCGGAAACCGTCAGTCCCGTCGGCTTTCCGAAAAAGTCCTGGGAAAAGTCCACCGCACCGCTTTCCGTGCGCGGCGGTTCGGACGCATCCAGCGTTGTCACGCGGAACATTTCGCCCGCGCCTTCGCAGTCGCTGGCGGTGATCAGCGGCGTATGCACATAGACAAACCCGTTTTCATTGAAAAAACGATGAATCGCATATGCCGCCACCGAACGCACGCGGAACACGGCGCTGAACGTATTGGTACGCGGTCTCAGATGCGCAATAGTGCGCAGAAATTCCGTGGAATGGCGTTTTTTCTGAAGCGGATAATCCGCGGTGGAAGTGCCCTCCACCTCCACACTCTCGGCGTGAACCTCCAACGGCTGCTTTGCCTCGGGAGTCAGGAGTACCCGTCCCTTGACAATCACCGACGAACCGACATTGAGTTTGGTGATTTCCTTGAAGTTTTCGACTTTTCCGTCCTCAAACACGATCTGAAGATTTCGGAAGGAACTGCCGTCGTTCAATTCAATAAATCCAAGTGCTTTGGAATCACGGATGGTTTTGATCCATCCCGCAACCACCACTTCGCCTTCCTTCGGGTCGGCATACAGTTTGGCAATTTCTGTCCTGTTCATTTTATTCCTCCGTTGTTTTCAGACTTTCCAGTTTTGTCACGGCGCCGTCCAGCCAATCGCCCTCGAACAGTTCAATGGTTCCCGCGTCGCACTGGCGGGCGAGCAACGGGTCGATCGGCAGTTTTCCGAGAACCTCCAAGCCGTTGGTCTTGGCAATTTCTTCGATATGGCTTTCGCCGTACAGTTTGATTTCTTTTCCGCAATCGGGGCACTTGACATAGCTCATATTCTCAACCAGACCGAGAATCGGAATATTCATCATGCGCGCCATGCGCACCGCCTTTTCCACAATCATGGACACCAGCTCCTGCGGGCTGGTCACCACAATGATTCCGTCCAGCGGAATGGACTGGAACACCGTCAGCGGTACGTCGCCGGTTCCCGGAGGCATATCCACAAACATATAGTCCACATCGTCCCAGAAGACATCGGTCCAGAACTGTTTGACCACACCGGAAATCACCGGTCCGCGCCAAATCACCGGGTCGCTCTCGTCCGGCAGCAGAAGATTGACCGACATGATATCGATTCCCAGTTTGGATTTCACGGGTTGGATGCCCGTTTCATCGACCTGCGCCTTTTCGTGATTCAAGCCGAACACCTTCGGGATCGACGGTCCCGTGACATCGGCATCCAGAATCGCCGTATGGTAATCCCGGCGGTTCATCAGCACTGCCAGAAGCGACGTCACCAGGCTTTTGCCCACGCCGCCCTTTCCGCTGACCACACCGATCACGCGGCGGACGTGGCTGTATTCATTCAGTTTTTCTCCGAAGCCTTCCTGCTGTTTCTGCTGTGAAGAGCACGCCTGACCGCAAGAAGAACAATCGTGGGTACATTCGCTCATATCTTTCATCCTTTCGGAAGCTTTCTTAAAATCTTATTATAAAACTAATTCATCGGATTGTCAAGATTGATATTGCTTCAATCCCGCCTCCAGAAACGCTTTCATTCCCTCTTTCACCGACTGCGGAGAAAGGATTTTCGCCTGATCGGTCAAGCCTGCCACCCAGGAATAAAACTGCGGACTGACCGCCACATTGACCGACACCGTAAAATGCTCGTCGTCCTGCGGAATCAGCGTGATTTCCTTGCCGAAGCGATCCAGAATCACCCCCGCCAGCCGATTATGCACCGACAGTTTCACTGTCTCCCTCTCGCCGCCGAACATTCCGAACACGCCTTTGACATAGTCGGCGGGGTCAAACCGCTCCTGCGCTGCACACGCCTGACTGCAAACGGTGATTCCTTCCATTTTATCCGCGCGGAAATGCTTCAGCACGCCTTCCTCGCGAGCAATCAAATAGTAATTTTCGTCCTCCCACACCAACGCGCAGGGATCGACACGGTAGATTTTTCCGTCATGGCGGAACACCCGGCGTTTGTCGGCGGCATAATCAAAATATCGGAAGGTGATCTGTTTCCCGTCGGTGATTGCCTCCTGCACGGCATCCACCGTATAATAAATGCTCTCGTTCATCGCCTTGATGCGGTTGAACACAAACACCTGTCCGTTCAGCTTCTGCGCCTGCGCCTTGCCGCACAGCGTTTCCAGCTTTCCGATCAGTTCCAGCGTCTTTTTCTGCGTCACAAACCGCGAACACTGCACCGCATCCACCAACAACCGCAGTTCGGGCAGTTCAAAGGTGCGGGATGCCAGAAAATACCCTTTGCCGCGCTGCAAAACAATGTCCATTCCGAAGTTCTGAAGTGCTTCAATGTCGCTGTACACCGTTTTCCGTTCTGCTTCGATCCCGTTTGCCTCCAAATATCGGAGAATTTCCTCGCAGGTGATCGGATGCTCTTCGTCGGTCGTGTTCAGAATCTTCGCCACATAGAGAATTTTCAGTTTTTGATTCGCTCCCCTTGCCATGCAGCCACCCCCTTTTATGAGTATACCTCTTTTTTGTTCGTTTGACAAGTTTTATTATTGACAAATTTTCCCATTGTGTTATAATGGCGTTACAGATAGTATTGTATAGTTGCAATAAAATCTGATGCTTATTTAAAAAGGAGAATTTTTATGTCGATTGATAATGGTGTAACTTATCGTCTGGAATGCAGAGCAGACCGTAACCGTTCTTTGAATGTTTACGGCACCACTCCTACTTCTCTTGCTAATGTTTGTCTCTATAATAGTGCCAACAATGATATTTGTCAACAGTGGGTTTTTGTGGAATCCGGCGGAAATAACAAAGGCTATCTGAAATGCAAGGGCAACCCGCAATTGATGTTAGATATCTATACCGGTACCTCTAATCCCACTATCTCAGGGGTCAACGCCCAAGTGTATGCTCAGAGTGAAACTGCTTATTTTGAAATTGAAGACAGTTCCAACGGTTACATAAAGATTAAATCGCTGTACAACGGTCGATATCTGACCGCCAATCAGGGAAAGAACGGCACCTCCGGTGGCAAAGGCGTCAATTCCGGCGGCAATGTCTATTTCTATAACGGCGGTTTGACCGATAACAGTCAGGATTGGCTGCCGATCAAGTTGGATAACGGCGGCGATGAGCCGGGCGAAGCTCCCATTGCCCCTCCTTCCGATATTGAATCAGTTGATATCATGCAGCGATACAATGCCCCTCTCCCGTTTACCGGGTCAAAAATCACCATCTATAACGTAAAAACCGACAGTAACGAAAAAAATGACAAATCCAAAGAACAATATCATCGCGGCAGCGGTTTTCGCCCAAGCGAAAACAATATGAATTTTTTGGATACCGAAAAAGGTCAGACGGTTTTGTCCACCATTCAAAATTTTGCAAAAACCGTATTTAACCAAACGGATTTACCCGCTCGCTGGCAAGTCGCTTATTATCTGTTTGGTGAATTTGATCAGAATGCAAAATTTCATCACGGTGTGGATATGGATGTTCATGACGGAGATGCGATTCATGCTTTCTGGGGCGGAGAAGTCGTTAGTAAAGGCGGCAATTACGGAAGAGTTCAAATTTATGTAGCGGATCTTGATGTCACCACAATTTACTTGCATATGAAGAATATACCTAACACATTTAATGTAGGAGATTATATTGAGGAAGGCACCGTTATCGGTTATCAATCCAACGTAAGCCGTGACTCCATTCGTTCTCATCTGCACTTTGAGGTGCGCCGAGGGAGAACAGTATATGCCGGTGACAGTACCATTTCTGATGCGAACAAAGCGTTAGCTTCCATTATCCCGTACGGTTACATGAAAAAGTGAACAATATTGAAAATAGGAGGTATTATATGAAATCCAAGTGTTTTCTTGCTGCAGTTATGGTTGCCTGCCTGTGCTTGAATGCCTGTTCAACCCCCGGAAAGAACAGCGACAGCCGCAGTGAAGCGGTATCTTCAACTGCTGAAACGTCTGCCGCTTCGACTTCTTCCGAATCTTTCGAAGCTACCAAAAACGTGCTTATCGGTACAAACGGACCCAACGGTCGGTGTACATTCTATGCCATGGATATTCCGCTTTCGTGGAATCTTGAAGGTGATGATAGGATCACACTCAACGAGCAAATGTTTGTTTACATAGGTATAAGCGACGAGTTGTGCGATGATGCCTATCTGAACAAAGCGGATTGTTTGAAAGGTATGAGATATTGCGCTGTTAATGAATTTGAGTGTGATTTGGCAGATATTACAGAGATCGAGCTTCTGGGCATAGCAGCCATACGCTACCCCTCAAAGGTTGTATTATTTGATAAATTTGGTAAAGATATAGAGACGGACGGAATGCGGTATGATATCTCCATCGGACGCAGAGAGATATACTTTGAGTTAGCTCCCCATCCGGATATCGATTTTGAAAATCTGTGTCTTCAATTTGAGCGCTGCCTTGCCTCTTTACAGGTTGTGGATATCGTCAAAAAAATTACCACCGACGAAACGCCTGTCACTTCCATGTACCCCGAAATCACCGAGACCTTGAAGACAACAAAAAATGCGGTGTTCAGCCTTACCGCCAACAGAAAAAGAATCGTAACTCCAAGCGAGGACGAGAGTGAATATTATAAAGGAATTCGTCTTCACACTTTTTCAATGGATATTCCGAACGGGTGGGAACTTGACGGCGATAAACTGATTTGCGGCGGAGAAACAATCGCACAATTAAAAGCCTTTAAATATGATGACGATGCCTGGAATGACGGTAACGGTGATGATGTTGATATGGCATATTACGATAACGGTCATTGCGCCTTGCTTGATTGGCTGATTTTTAGTCAACATCATTTTTCCGATAAAGGCGATGATTCATCAGTAACACGCTCCTCATTGCAAATTGAAACCCCGGACGGCAAGTTTGCGCTCGGAATCCGTTATTATATCCAATTTTATCCGGAAGCCATCATGTGCATCGATCTGATTCCCAATTCAAAGGTCGCGCTTCAGGCACTGTGTGTTGAAGTGGAAGCCTGCATTCCCTCCCTGAAAATGGTGGAATGAGTTGTAAAAAATACGGCAAAAACGAAAGTTTTTGCGTTTTAATTGGGGGAATTCCATGAAATTCAAAATTTTCATTCTGTTGATGATGACCGTTTTTTGCGGGCTGAGCGCCTGCACAACCCATGGGGCGAACAGCACCGACCGCAGCACTGTTTCCGATGAGAGTTTCGTTTCCGAGGAAAAATCCTCCCTTGCAGAAACCGTCAATACCGAATATATGCCGTTGTACGGAATCATGATCAATTGCGGGGATTGGACAGAAGCCGATGAAATCCCGGTAACCATGTATTACGCTTGGTATCGCGATTACATCAATTCCGTAACAACTCCGGAAGAAAGGCAGACCTTATACAAAATCGACTTGCCGAAGTATGAAAACGGATGGGCTTATCCCGCAGGGGAATTTGAGGACTTTGTAACCCGTCATTTTTCGGTTGATGTGAAGTACCTTCGGAGCAGTGAGGATGTTTATCAGGCGGATGAAAATGTGTACTGGATTCCCGCCGGCGGTGCGGCGGCAAATTATCGCATGAAGGCGGCATCGGACGACGACATTTCCGCTGACGGCGATTTGCTCAGAATCAAGGTTTCCTGTTCCGCAGCCGGAGATTTTTCCGACACCGTATACAAGGAACTGACCGTTGACACCGCTTCCGGTCAGATCAGATTTGTCAGCTGCCGCAGTCTGTGAAAAAAGAGGGCTTTTGCCCTCTTTTTTCTTCGTTTGCAAGGTTTATTCTTGACAATTACCGTCAGATGTTATACTATGGATAAAAAGGAGATGTTTCTATGAAAATCACATGGCTCGGACAAGCCGGTCTTTTGTTTGAAAAAGACGGATTCCGCATCCTGATCGATCCGTATCTTTCTGACAGCGTCGTGCGCGTGAATCCCAAAAACTACCGCCGCGTCCCGATCGACGAGCGTTTTTTGAAAATTCAGCCGGATGTGTTTATCTGTACGCACAATCATCTGGATCATTACGACCCCGACACGGCACCGGTCTACCTCAAACGCGAACAGCCGATGACGGTGCTGTTCCCGCGGTCGGTCTATGATGCGGCGCTCCCGCTCAAGGGCGTGCACAATTTTGTGCTGTTTGACCGTCACACCGAATGGACGGAGCACGGCATCCGTTTCCGTTCCGTGAAAGCCGTTCATTCCGACGATGCCGCCATCGGTGTGCTGATCGACGACGGAGAAAAAAATTATTACATCACCGGCGATACGCTGTACAGCGAGGAAATTTTTGCCGATCTGCGCAAACCTGTCGATGTGCTGTTTTTGCCGATCAACGGGGTGGGCAACAACATGAACATGACCGACGCGGCGAGATTTGCCGCAAAAGTCGGTGCCAAAAAGACGGTGCCGCTGCATTTCGGAATGTTTGACGAGTTGAATCCGGAACTGTTTTGCTGTGAAAACCGTGTCATTCCGAAACTGTACGAAGAAATTCCCGTGTGAGGAGCCGAAAAAATGTCTATCGAAAAAGTCAGTGCTTACTTTCAAACGCTCGGCATTGCCGACCGCATCCGCGTGCTTCCCGCGTCCAGCGCCACCGTTGCGTTAGCGGCGCAGGCACTCGACTGTGAAGAATGCCGCATTGCCAAAACGCTGTCCTTCCTGCAAGGGGACAAGCCGGTTCTGATTGTCACGGCGGGAGATGTGAAAATCGACAACGCCAAATACAAGGCGGTTTTCGGCATCAAAGCCAAAATGATGACCGCCGAGCAGGCGGCACAGCTTGTCGGACACGCCGTCGGAGGCGTCTGCCCGTTTGCCGTCAACGACGGTGTGGAAATCTTTCTGGATGAGTCTCTCAAGCGCTTTGACACCGTGTTTCCCGCCTGCGGAAGCTCCAACAGTGCCATTGAACTGACGATTCCCGAGCTGGAACGCTTTTCCGAATGTCACCGTTGGGTTGACGTCTGCAAGCCGAAAGAAACCGCATAATACAAAACGCTCCCGAAACTTTCTGTTTCGGGAGCGTTTTTTAAAGAATCGCCTGAAGAACAAAAAACTCGTCCGTCACAAAAAAGCGGCAATTCCCTTTCAGTTTTTCCGCCACATACCGAATGCTTCGTGTACCGAACCCGTGTCCTTCCCGCGTCGTTTGCGGAAGCCCGTTTTCCAGCCGTGGCTTTTCGGCATAGGTGTTTTTCACGGAAATCAAAAGCTTTCCTTCGTTCATGCGCATTTCAAACAAAATCCGCCGTTTCTCCTCCGGGAGCGACTGCACCGCGTGAATTGCGTTTTCCAATCCGTTGGACAAAATTGCCGTCAGATCCACGTCGGAAAACGGAAGCGTCGAAGGAATTTCCACCGTATACCGAAAATTGATTTTTTTCCGGCAAATTTCCTTCTCGTGCGCCGACAGGATCATATTCACAATCTCGTTGGCACAGTATTTTTTCCGCGCCGTCTGATCGGTTTTGCAAACCACTTCCCGGATATACTCCTGCGCCTTTTCCGACTCCCCGTTTTCAATCATGGACGAAATATTGGTGAGAAAATGCCTCATATCATGGCGCACAAGTGCGATTTCATACTCCGAACGCCGAATGGCTTCAATCTCCTTTTCCGATTGAATCCGCTTCATTTCCATCAACTGATTCAGCTGCCGCGTTTCACGTTCAGTCTCGTACTGGCGAAAATACAAAAACAAAAACAAAATATATGCCATACAAAGCACAAAGCCCAGAAATTCGGCCACCACTTCTTTTCCCGAATACAGGAGCGAGGTATAAACCTCGGTCACATAATCGAACAGATAATACACAAACGGCATCAATCCGAGAATCATCAGCGTGCCGGTCGGCTTCTGCAAAAGCAGCGCCGCCGCATCGGGAACTTTTTTCATCAGCACCGCAAACACGACGGCGGTAATGACGACGCGAACACCGTAGTACACCCATTCCGTCTGCGTGAGATTCCACGCGACAAGTCCGATCCATTTGCTGACCTGGCAGCACAGGTACGCCGTCAGCACCGCCAAGGTGCAAAGCACGGCTTTCTGTTTGCTGTACCATGTCAGAAACAAGATCAGCGGCAGATGCACGATCAGCGGATACAGTTTTTCCGTCCCCTCGGTCGAAAACAGCAAAAAGGACAGCAGATACACCGCACCCACCGCCGCGGAAAAACCGAACAGCGTCCACAAGTTTTTCCGATTCATCGAAATTCCGAGAAAAGCGGCAGACACGTAGACACCGAACAGCAGTGTAGTGGCGTGGTGCAGAAAGCTCAGCACAGAAATAACCATTTACTCACTCCCGAAACATCATGGCAAAATACGCTTCCTTGAAGCCCTTGGCGCATCCGCGCGCAATCGGAACCCGACGTCCGGATTCCGTAACAATTTCCGCGCTTTGAAAGCAATCCACGTTCGGCATATACACAAGGTAGCTTCGGTGGCATTTGAAAAACCGCCGATCGTTTGCAAAGCGTTCCTCAAACACGTGCAGAGGTTCCGCCGTTTCCACCGAGTCCCCGTTTTTCAAGCGAAAAATCACCCGTTTATTTTGTGCCTCGACATATTCCACATCACTCAGGTACAATTTTCGGTAACCGCACGCTGTTTTCAGCACAAGGCTTTCGGGTTCTTCCTTAAAAAATCGGACACAATCGTCCAGTGTCTTTTTCATCCGCTCATAAGTCACCGGTTTCAGCAGGTAGTCCCGCGCTTTGACTTCATAGGACTCCAGCGCAAACTCCGGAGAAGAAGTCAGAAACACGATCTGTACCGCCGTATCCTGCCGCCGCAGTTCTCGCGCCGTGTCCATTCCGTTGAGTAGCGGCATGAGGATATCCAGAAACAGCACATCCGCCCGTGCAGACGCATTTCCCGCCAGCAGGGCGTCTCCGTTGGTGTAGGGACAAATCTCAACCGTCACCCCGCGTTCCTTTGACCACTCGGTGATCAGTTTTGTTTCCCGGTTCAGACATTCGGTCTGATCGTCACAAACAGCAATTCTGAGCATTCCGTCCCTCCTCCCGTTTCTTCTATTTTACTATACTCTACTCCACTTTTCAAGAACCTCCTGCATTTGACACCGAAAAAATGTCATTTCGCTCCCGCGGCGGTTTTGAACATGATTTTGCGCTACAATGAATACGCTGAAAGCACAAGATCTTTTGGCTGTGCAAAAGCACTCCATAGGTTCGGCAAAGACGACACGTGTCTTTGTCGGATACCGCTTGATTTAAGAAAGGAATCTTTATCATGACAAAATCAATCGTTCGTATTCTTTGTGCCGTCATGGCGCTGTTCATGCTCTTTACAGCAGCTGCCTGCGGCGAAACCA
>ERZ808246.1689-NODE-1689-length-15332-cov-3.591085_pt1 | contig 15332 bp, 16 predicted proteins | sample MGYA00521083_ERZ808246 | MGnify/ENA primary metagenome ERZ808246 (study PRJEB31516, sample SAMN03275577) | gut metagenome | biome: mammalia-associated habitat; material: feces | host: Papio cynocephalus | place: Kenya | collected 2012-07-07 ...
TGTGGTTTCTTCGTCCAGAGTTTGACCGTTATGCCCGTTACAAATCACACGGAAGCGTTCGGGAAATATTTGACTGGGAAGAAATGTGCCGTGTTGAACTCCCAGTTCCTCCACTCGAAGAGCAGCAGAAAATCGTAGATGCCTACAACGCAATAGAAAACCGCATCAAAATTAAACAGAAGATAAACGAAAAGTTGGTTGAATTGGGAAAGAACATTGTAAAGCAGATTTTTAATCCAAATTTATTATTGAATTATACAGATAATGAACTTGAAGAAATAAAAGACAAATTGAATGTTTCAATGAAAATTCAATCTGTCAAAGATTTTTGCAAGGAAATGAAATCTGGTTCAACTCCTTCAAGAACAGAAATTGATTATTGGCAGAATGGAACAATACCTTGGTTAAAGTCAGGTGAAGTTCATAATAATGTAACAATTTCAGTTGAAGAGTTTATAACAAAAAAAGCATTGAATGAAACATCGACTAAGTTGTTGCCAAAAGATACTGTTCTTATGGCTATGTATGGAGTTACTGCTGGTGAAGTCGGATATTTGAATATTGAAGCAACAACGAATCAGGCTGTTTGTGGAATGATTTGTAAAAACTTAAATGATTCTGCATATCTTTATTTTGTACTTCTTGCGAATCAGAAAGAAATAAGTTTAATGTCAAATGGCGGAGCACAAAACAATTTAAGTAAAGATTTTATCGAAAAACTTTTGCTTGTTGTCCCTGATGAAAAAGTTAGAAGTAAAACAGATCTTGCAAAGATAATTCAGAACTTGAAAAATAATTATCAGGAAATTGAAAAACTTGCTCGGTTAAAACAACTTCTCGTTTCGCAGATTGCAAATAGGCAAAGAGAGGAAAATGACAATGCATAGAAAGCCAAAACTTTCGGTTGAAGAAATTATCAATGACATAAAATCTAAGAATATTACATTTAAATATGTATCTGAAGAAGAGGCAAGAAATTATCTGCTTTATAATACTTATTATTTTAAATTGAAGTCTTATGCAAAAAACTATGTAAAAAATCCTGTTAGAAATAAATATTCTGGTTTGGATTTTTCATATCTTCAAGATTTGGCAAGATTGGATATGTATTTTAGAGAACTTGTGTTTAAAATGACTGTTGATATTGAGCATTTTATTAAAGTCCAATTATTGGCTGCATCTCAACAAAATGAATCTGATGACGGATATAAAGTTGTATCAGATTTTCTTGAGGAAAATAAGGACATAAAAGATAATTTAAAAGAACATTCTGATAATTCAGGTTATTCTGCTCGACTTATTAAAAACAATATCGAGGATTTGCCAATATGGGTTTTTGTAGAAGTTATTTCATTTGGTGAACTTACTCGATTCTATGATTTCTATATAAAAAGATTTCCAATTGGAAACAGTGTGTCGCAATATTTATGGTCTGTCCGAATAATGAGAAATGCTGCGGCTCATAACTCATGTATTCTTAACCGTTTATAAACAATGCTCTTAGAGATTCAATAAAAAGAAATTTTCCGCTTATAGATACAAAAAAACTGAAGCATTATCTGACTAATCCAGTCGTTCAAGATTTTTTAGATGTTCTTATGGTTTTTAAAATTTTGGATAAAACAAGAAATGTTTTAAATAAGAGATTAAAAGAGGTGGATGCTTTTTTTAAGCGTTGCAGAAAACATGCGGCATATTATAAAACAAATAATAATATTGTTTCTGTTTATGTATTTGTATTTCGTTTTTACAAAGAATATAAAAAATTATTTTGACAGAACAATAAATTTGTTATATATTTTGAGTATTGAACTTGAACGTTTATGTTCTATAAGGAATGGATCCAGCCGTTTTACGATACAGATTCATTCCGTTTTTTTTATTTTTTCCTTTTATTCTTTCAAAATTTTTCAACACAATATAATCAATAAATATTATCATTAATTAGGATAAATTTTGAAATTCTGAATATGCATTTAGATAAGCACGCATTGGAACATTCCCTTTTCCATTATTTTCCTATGCCACAAAGTATGTTATAATTTATCTATAGGAATTGTGCTTATGTCAAATCAGGAGCAAAATCAAATCCGGTATACAGTCGCGTGTGTGAATGAATTCGCGCAGGCTAAGTCGCTTTCTAAAACTCAGTCATTTTTATATCTGCTGGAGCACAAGGCTTTGGATTTTCTTACGGAATTTTATGATGTTGAGCATACGCTTTCTTTTGCTGATGCGGTTTCTGATATGACGCAGATTTGCCAGAAAAACGGAGACAAGATTCAATGACGCTTTATCACGGTTCAAATGTTGACATTCAGTTTTTCAGGCAGTTTTCGGACGGGCTTATTTCTGTTGAAACTTTAGTAAAAGAAATGGAATTCAAGAAATTGACAGACCAATATTCGTTTCATACAGAAAAAGCGTTGTCATATCTTTTAAAAACTGGGGTTGAAAATGTCTAAGCAGGAACAGCTGATTGAATACATCACGGATGATGTTGTTTCTTTTATAATGGAAGATTTTAAAGTCCCGGTTCTTGAGGCAATGCAGCGGCTTTACACATCAGAAACTTTTTCAAAGCTGAACAATATTGAAACAGGTTTGTATCTTGAAAGTCCCTCTTATATTTATGATATTTATAAGTCAGAAAAAGAAAACGGCCGAATCATTCAGCAGGAAATTTAAATAAACCGGAGACAGATAAAATGCAATTCGACGAGCACGCACTGGAACTTTCCATTATTGAACTGTTTGAGAAAGCAGGCTACGCACACCTTACTGGAAGCGAAATCCACCACGACAAAACGGAAGTTCTTTTGACTGATGTTCTTAGAAATTTTCTTTTGTTCCGATATTCAGACTAGAATATTACTCAAAGCGAAATCTCGGCAGCTGTGAATAAAATCAAAAATGTCTCTTCGGATTTGTATGATGAAAACAGGCGGATTTTGGATTTTATCTGCAATGGCTTTACAATTCGTCGCGATGATTCTTCCCAAAAAGACCTTTTTATTAATCTGATTGATTTTGAGAATCCTGAAAACAATATTTTTCAGATTGTGAATCAGCTTGAGGTTCAGGGCAGGGAACAGCTTCGTATTCCTGACGGAATTGTTTATGTGAACGGAATTCCGCTTGTTGTTCTGGAGTTCAAGTCTGCAATCAGGGAAAACACTACGATTGAGGATGCATACAAGCAGCTTGCCGTGCGCTACCGCCGCGATATTCCGGAACTTTTTAAGTACAACGCTTTTGTAGTGATTTCCGACGGCGCAAATTCCAAGATGGGATCGATTTTTTCGCCTTATGAATATTTTTATTCCTGGCGCAAAGTTGAAAGCGCAGACAAGGAAGTTGACGGAATCAGTTCCTTAATCACGATGATTAACGGATGTTTCAGGCCGGAGCGGCTTCTTTCTGTCATAAAAGATTTTTTGTATTTTCCGGATTCAAGCGACAATGAGCTAAAAATCGTCTGCCGTTATCCGCAGTTCTTTGCTGCAACAAAACTTTTTGAAAGCATAAAATCTTCCATAAAACCGAATGGCAGCGGCAAGGGCGGAATTTATTTTGGCGCGACAGGCTGCGGCAAAAGTTACACTATGGTTTTCTTGAGCCGACTATTGATGAAATCAACTTCGCTTAAAAGTTCGACCATCATTGTTATTACCGACAGAACTGATTTGGATGATCAGCTTGGGAAACTTTTTCTTAAATCAAAAAATTATATCGGCGACCAGAATATTGAAACAATAGAAAACCGTTCCAGTCTTGGCGAAAAACTTCGCGACCGTCAGAGCGGCGGCGTTTATCTTACAACGATTCAAAAATTCTGTGAGGACACAAAGCTTCTTTCTGAACGCCCAAACATCATTTGCATAAGCGATGAAGCCCACCGTTCGCAAAACAATCTTGATGAGAAACTTGTGGTAAATGATGAAAAGGGAATTGTCGAGCACAAATTTGGTTTTGCAAAATATCTGCACGATTCTTTTCCGAATGCAACTTATGTCGGTTTTACAGGAACTCCGATTGATGAAATGGAAAAAGTTTTTGGCGAAATTGTAGACACTTACACGATGAAAGAATCTGTTGCCGACGGAATCACAGTGAATCTTGTTTACGAAGGACGGGCTGCAAAAGTTTTTCTTGACCACAAAAAGATTCTTGAAATTGAAAATTATTACGCGCAATGCGCAGAGCAGGGAGCAAACGAAAATCAGATTGAGCAGAGCAAAAAGGCTGTTACAAATCTTGAGGCGATTTTGCGCGACCCTGATGTTATAAAAGCCGTTGCCGAAGATTTTATAAATCATTATGAAACACGGGGGCGCGAAGGGGCGACTGTCTTTGGAAAAGCAATTTTTGTCTGTTCTTCCCGCGAAGCTGCGTTTGACTTATGGAAGGAAATTGTTCACCTTCGCCCGCAGTGGAATGAAAAAAGACTTTGTCCAGAAGATGCGACCGTTTCTGAAAAAGAAAAAAAAGAACTAAGACCTATAGAAAAAATAAAAATGGTGATGACCGAGAACAAGGCGAAAGATACAAAAGAACTTTTTGAGCTTCTTGGAAACCATGAATACCGCAAAGAGCTTGACCGCCAGTTCAAAAATGAAAAATCTAATTTTAAGATTGCAATTGTCTGCGATATGTGGCTTACAGGTTTTGATGTTCCTTCACTTGATACAATCTATATTTTTAAACCGATTCAAAAACATACATTGATTCAGACAATCAGCCGTGTAAACAGAACTTTCAAAGGAAAAGAGAAAGGACTCGTTGTCGATTACATCGGAATCAAAAAGGCAATGAATGAAGCCTTGAAAAAATATACTGATGGCGAACAGGAAGAATTTGAAGACTCTGAAAAAGCTGTTGTAATTGTGAAAGACCAATTGAGCGTTGTCAATGCAATGTTCAACAAGTTTGATGCATCGCTGTATTATAACGGAACGCCGTTTCAGCAGCTTGAAACTTTGAACAAGACCGTTGAATATGTTCAGCTTACTGAAGATTTGGAAAAACGTTTTATGGAAGCTGCTCGCAAAATGAAAAAGACGTTTAACCTTTGCTCTACAAGCGAATCATTTTCCGTCGATGAAAAAAATCAGATTAATTTTTATATTGCAGTCCGTGCGATTCTTTTTAAACTTACAAAAGGCGATGCTCCTGATATTGCCACGATGAATAGCCACGTTTCAAAACTGATTCAGGAAGCGATAAAATCTGACGGTGTAGAGGAACTTTTTCAGGTCGGAAAAAATGTAAACTTTGATTTATTCAGTTCTGAATACCTTGAAAAAATTAACAGGCTTCCGCTTCCCAATACAAAAATCAAAATACTTGAGCAGCTTTTAAAGCAGGCAATCGGTGAATATAAGAAAACGAACAAAATAAAGGCGACAGAATTTTCCGAACGATTGAACAGTCTGATTATCGCTTACAACAATCGTTTTGCCGACGGCGACCTTGCAAGCAAGGTTCTTGATGATGTTGCAGAACAATTGAATCAGCTTTTTGCCGATATGATGGAAGACAAAAAATCCTTTGAAGCTATGGGAATTGATTTTGAGAAAAAAGCGTTTTACGACATTCTTGTAAGCTGTGCCAAACGATTTAATTTTGAGAATCAGTATCCAAAAGAAAAAATGGTTGAACTTGCAAAAAAGGTCAAGTTTCTTGTTGCCCAGAATGTAAAATATACGGACTGGAATCACCGTCTGGATGTAAAGGCTGAAATGAAGGCAGATTTACGGATTCTGCTTGATGAAAACGGCTATCCTCCGGTCCCTCGCGAAGAAGTCTTTAAGGAAGTTTTTGACCAGGCAGAAAATTTCAAGAAGTATGAGTAATTATTAAGCATAGGCAATGACGCTTTGTCTAGAAAATCATAAAAAATAAAGTAACTAAGTTCCCCGAATAAAGTAACTATATTTCCAAATATAGTTACTTTATTTTAAAACATAGTCACTATATTTCCCCAACATACTGGGTATATTTTTCTGCCTCTTACCAACTCCTAGCACAATTTTTCGTATATTTTTAAAAGAAACTCTCTAAGCGTGCTTTTTCCGTCTTCTGAAAGCCATTCGGTGAACTTGTCTTCAAGCAGATTTTTGTCCGCCTCGTTTTTTGAGCAGAGTTCCATTCCTTTTTCTGTTATGGCGACATTTTTTGACATTCGGCCGTTTTTCAATGTCATTTCCGTTTTTACAAGGTGTTTTTCTTCCAGGCGCTTGATTATTCCGTTTGTCGTCGGGTGCGAGACTTCAAGAAATGTTTCAATTTCTTTCTGTGTCGTCTGCTGGTTTTTCGCCTCGTGGACAAAAATCAGGACTCTTAGCTGCGCAAACGTTATTCCGAGCGAGTTTAAATTTGCATTCACCTGTTTTTCAAGTTTCTCATCAATTTTCTTAAAAAGAAATCCAATGTCGTTTTTGTGGCTGTCGTTCATCAGTCATATTTTATAACGCAAGAACAATTTTTTAAAGTAAATTTAGCAATTAACTGTAACTTGCTACAGTTAATATCGTTTTGTATGTAGTATGCTACAGTAAAACACTGCATGAACTTATTGGAGGTCGATTTTGGCTCTTTATAGAAAAATTGTTTTTTTAGGGATTTTTTCCTTGTTTTCATTCGCTATTTTTGCAGAGGAAAAACTTGTTCTTACGGCGGACAAAGCTGTTGAGAAGGCTTTGGAATCTCATGTTGACATAAAACGTTCCGAAATTTCGCGCGGGCAGGCAAAGCGTGAGTATAAGAATTCGTGGAACAAGGTTCTGCCGTCTGTTTCTGCCGGAGCCGCCGCTTCCGAAAAAAAATCCTGGAAGGACTCTGATTCAGACATTGTGAATGGAACTCTTTCTTTTTCTGCTTCTCTTTCGCTTGATGCCGGAATTGCTTCTTCAATAAAGGCTCTGCGTTCTTCTTATGAGGCAGGGGAGATTTCCTATGATGAAACTGTCCGCAAGACCGAAAGCTCTGTCCGCACTGAATTTTACCGGATTCTTTATTTAAAAGAGCAGCTTGAAAATGCGCGGAAAACTCTTGAAAGCTACGAAAAGCAGTTTGAGCAGGCAAAGGAAAAATATTCGCGCGGAACTGTAACCCAGCTTGATTTATTGAGCGCGGAAGTGAACGTGGAGACCGCAAAGCCTGATGTTGACAGCGCGCGCACAAATTTTTCAAACGCGCTGAAAGAATTTCTTGATGCAATCGGAATTGACCAAAACCTTAATGTTGAGCTTGAAGGAACTCTTGATGATGCGGAGCGTGTTCTGAAAATTGACCGTTCTGTTCTTGAAAAGTGCGTGGAAAATTCTTCGGAAATAAAGATTCTTGAAAAAAATCTTGAGACGGCGCGCCACACAAAAAATGCAACATATTCTTCTCTTAGGCTTCCAAGCCTGAATTTGAGCGCAGATGTTTCGCCAGAAATTTATTCCTACGACAAGAAATCAAAAAGCGGAGCGGAAAATCCAAGCTGGAGCGTTTCAGCTGGAATCTCACTTCCTGTTGACAGCTGGATTCCAGGCTCTTCTGCTTCTGTGAAAATAGCCGCGCTTGACGACACCATAAAAGATTATGAAGTTCAGCTTGAAAATCTAAAAAAGACTGTAAAAACTTCCGCCGCCGAAAAATTCGAGGCGATTGAGCTTTCGCAAAAAAACATAGCCGCCCGGAAAATGAACGTGGAGCTTGCCCAAAAATCCTACGAGATGACAGAGGACGCATACAGGCGGGGAACAAAAGACCTGCTTTCCTTGCAGGACGCGCTGGACAAGCTAAGCTCGGCAAAACTTCAGCTCCGCTCGGAGCAGTACGCGCTTTTGTCAAACGTTCTGTCGCTTCAGGAAATGCTTTCGCTTCCGTCTGAAACTTTTTTTGAATCAGAAAAAAATTAAAAGCAAGAAAATAAATATATTTGAGGTGAAAAAATGAAAATCACAAAAAAACGACTTTGCTATACAGCCGGCGCGATGGTTCTTCTTGGAATTGTCGCTTGTCTTCCAAAACGAAAAATGGAGCTTCCGCCTGTTGAAAAAACTGTCTATCCTGTCCAGCTTGAAACAGTTCAAAAATCAGACTTGCAGGAATATCTTTTGCTAAGCGGAAACGTAAAGGCCGACAACACGATTTCTGTCTTTCCGGATATGGCAGGAAAGCTTGTGAATGTGCCGGTTACTCTTGGCTCTTACGTAAAAAAAGGGCAGGTGATTGCTGAGGTTGACCCTTCAGTTCCAGGCTCTGTTTACGCGAAAAGCCCGGTTTACGCTCCGATTGAAGGCTATATCACGTCTCTTCCGCTGACTCCGGGAACAACCGTTTCTACCTCGACAGAAATTGCGCAGATTGGAAACATAAAAAACCTGCAGATTGAGTCAAAAGTTCCGGAAGGAAAAATCGGCGTCCTTAAAAATAATCTGACTGCGGAAATTTCACTTGAAGCGTACAAGAACGAAACTTTCCCGGCTCATATCTTTAGAATCAGCCCGATTGTTGACGAGACTTCGCGCACAAAGGAAGTCTATTTTCTTTTTGACACAAACGATTCAAGAATCAACGCCGGAATGTACGTGCGCATAAAACTGAACACGGTTCTTCACAAAAACATAATTTCTGTTCCGTCGGACTGCATTGTTACAGAAAGCGGAAAAAAATACGTCTATGTTGCCTCGGAAAATGATGAAAAGCTGGCCGTTGAAAAACGCGAAATTGAAGAGGGCGTTACAGTTGACGCACGCACTGAAATCACAGCAGGACTGAATGAAAATGAAGAAATTGTTGTGAGCGGAATGCAGGTTCTTTCAGACGGAGCTGAAGTCCGCGATGTGAACAAAAAGACAGCGCAGCAGGGGGAATAGGTTATGAGCGTTTCAAAAAAAGTTCTTGAACATCCTGTCCTGACAATCTGTGTTTTCGCGCTTGTTGCGATAGTCGCGTTCTTTACGCTTGGAAACATTCAGATTGACTTGATGCCGGATATGGATATGCCGGTCGCAATGATTATGACAAGCTACGACAACGCTGGCCCTGAATCAGTTGAAAAATCCGTCACAGAAGTTCTTGAAAGCGGACTTATAAGCGTAAGCAATCTAAAGGAAATGACTTCTGAATCTTCGGAAGGCTCTTCGCTCATAAAGCTTGAGTTCAATTACGGAACAAACATCGACACCGCGATAAACGACATACGCGACAAGCTTGATATGGTAAAAGGAAGCCTGCCGGATGACGCGGACTCTCCGCAGATTTTCAAGTTTGACTCAAGCGCAATGCCGATTATGACTCTTGCTCTTAACGGAAGCCGCTCGGCGGACGAGCTTAGAAAACTTGCCGATGATGAAGTTTCTGACCGTCTGGAGCAGACAGCCGGAATTGCCCAGGCCACGGTGCGCGGCGGCCGGGAGTCAATTGTAAGAATCGAGCTTAGCCAGAACAGGCTGGACGCCTACGGATTAACTCTTTCTTCTGTTGTAAGCACGCTTGCAAGCCAGAACATAGAAGTTGGCGGCGGCTCAGTCTATGAGGGCACAAGAAAATATATGGTGCGCACGACAGGCGAATTCAGTTCAATTGACGAGATAAACGGCACTGTTGTTGGAAGCGCAAACGGCTACGACGTAAAGCTTTCGGACATTGGCGAGGCTTTTTTAGGCTACAAAGACCAGACTAGCGAAGTTTTTATAAACGGAAAACCGGGCGTTTACATAAGCCTTCAAAAGCAGAGCGGAAGCAATTCCGTGAACGTTGCGAATGCGGTTTATAAAAAAATCGAGGAAATTCAGTCTATTCTGCCGGAAGGCGTTTCCCTTGACATAATTTCCGATGACTCAACTTCTGTGCGCGACACTTTGAATTCTCTTGTAAAGTCAATTCTTGAAGGATTTGTTCTTGCGGTTCTTGTTCTTTTTTTATTCCTGCGGAGCGTAAAAAGCACGGTAATCATGGCGATTTCAATTCCTTTCAGCGTGTTGATTACAATTCTTGTGATGGTCTTTAGCGGAATCACCTTGAACATGATTACAATGACCGGGCTTATTCTTGGAATCGGAATGGTCGTTGACGCTTCTGTCGTTGTCCTTGAAAATATTTACTCATACAGAATGAGGGGAACGAGCGCGAAAGTTTCTGCGGAAATCGGAACTCAGGAAGTAATGTCCTCTGTAATTTCCGGAAACCTTACAACAATCTGCGTTTTTATTCCGTTCTTTGTGTACAAGTCAAAGCTCGATATGCTCGGCGAGCTTTTTACAACGCTTATGGTTGTAATTATAATCGCGCTGCTTTCATCTCTTGTTGTCGCAATGTTCCTTGTCCCGGTTCTTGCCGGAAAATTTCTTCCAGTTGACAACAGGGCTGAAGTTCCTATAAAGAACAAATTCCTTAAAAAATGCGACTCTGCCGTGGAAAACGCAATCAACTGGATTCGGGACAGATACCGCGCCGCTTTAAGGGTTGCGCTTCATCACCGCTTTGCAACTGTCCTTGTCTCATTCACAGTTCTTGCCTCGTCGTTTTTGCTTTTCAGCCATCTGCGCGTAAGCTTTATGTCGAATTTCAATGATTCAGAAGTTGGGCTGAACGTGGAGCTTCCGCTTGGAACAAAACTTTCCGAGACAAAAAGCGTCCTTGAGCAGTTTTACCAGATTGCAAAGGACGAAATTAAAGGCTACGAGAACATTATTGTAAGCGTGGGCTCTTCCAGCGGAATGGCTTTAAGCTCCGACACTTCATACAAAGGCTCTATAAGCATAACCCTTCCTGACGCCTCAAAGCAGATTGACAATGCCGACAGCGTAAAGCAAAAGCTCCGCCGCCATTTTGAGGATTTCCCTACAGCCACGTTCACTTTTGACGACGGAAAAATGCAGCAGATGACAGGAAGCGACATTGACATTGCTCTTTCTGGAAGCAGTCTTGCAAAACTTATTGAGACAGGAAATCAGATAAAAGACCTTATAAAAGAAAAAATTCCTGAAGCTACAGAGCCAAGCCTTGACATTGAGGAAGGACTTCCGCAGGTTGAAATTCAGATTGACCGTGCGCGCGCCTCGTCATTCGGAATCAGCGTAAGCTCAATTGCAAACGAGATAAACTACAGCATAAACGGAAAAACCGCCACAACCTACCGCGCAGACGGAGATGATTACAGCGTGGTTGTTCTGCTTAACGACCAGGACAGAGGCGACATTCCAGACCTTGAAAAAATCTATGTGAACGGAACAAACGGACGCTACGCTGTTTCAAATTTTGCGCAGGTTGTGCGCGGAACAGGTCCTGTCTCAATTAACCGTGAAGACAAGACAAGGACAGTCCACCTTACCGCAGGAATTACAGCCGGTTCTAGCGCAGGCGAAGTTGAAAACCAGATAAAGCAGGCAATAAACGAAAATATGGTAATCCCGGAAGAAGTCAATGTTTCTTTTGAAGGCTCCTGGAAAGACACGATGAGCACAATGAAAATTCTTCTGATTGTAGTTTTCCTTGCCGTAATCCTTGTGTTCGGCGTAATGGCAGGAACTTATGAGTCGTTCAAAGACCCGTTCATAAATATGTTCACGCTTCCGTTCCTTATTGTAGGCGTTGTTTTGATTCACCTTGTTACAAACCAGGCGTTCAGCATGGTTTCAATGCTCGGCGTAGTTATGCTTGTAGGAATTGTTGTCAATAACGGAATTATTCTTGTTGACCAGACGAATCTTCTTGTGCGCCGCGGAATAAAAGTCCTTGAAGCGTGTGAAAGCGCCGGAGCCTCGCGCCTTCGCCCTGTTCTTATGACAACGCTCACGACAATTCTTGGAATGATACCGATGGCGTTCTTTGGAGACGCGAATTCCTCAATGACGCAGCCAATCGGACTGTGCATAGTCGGCGGACTTACATCAAGCACGGTTGTAACGCTTTTTATAATTCCAGTTTTGTATTCGCTTTTTAACAAAAAAGAAGACAGCCAGAAAAAAAATGAAGTTGCGCCGGAGCTTTTGGCAATGCTGAAAGAAAACGCAAAGAAAACTCAATCTGCTAATTGCTAATTATAGAAAGGAAAGAAAAATGATAAGAATAGAAATAATCGCAAACCAGTCAGTCCACGAGGAAATCATAAAAAATCTGGAAGCCGTAATCCCGAACTTCTGCTATTCGCTGATTCCGCTAGTTTACGGCCGCGGAAAAAACTCCTATAAACTTGGAAGCACAACCTGGCCGGAAACAAACTTTATTCTAATCGCATACTGCCCCGAAACCGCCGAAACCGACATTCAGACAGTAATCGAATACGAAAAGAAAAAATTCCCTGATGAAGGAATAAAGATATTTGTGCTGCACGATAAAAAGCCGGAATAGACAGACGGGGGGGGTAGCTGCGCTGGGGGGGCGATTTGAAAACTTATTACGAGAATGAAGAGGGAAGGGCATTCTCGTAAAAGTGCGCGCAAATAACAAGTTTACCAAGTCAAAGAAAATTCGACCAGTTCAGGAGTTTCAGGTTTTCCGATTACTGGCTCTTTTTTATCTAGTGAGCTAAGTTGTGTCATTTCATCAGAATTCAGCGTAAAATCAAACAACTCAAAATTTTCTTTGATTATGCTCTAGTTGAGTGCTTCTTGGAATAACGGAAATGCCTTTTTGTGTCAGAAAGCGAAGCAATATTTGTGCTGGAGTTTTTCCGTATTTTTCAGCGAGCGTAAGCACAAAAGGCTCTTTAAACATTTCGTTGCGGTTTCCCTGACCAAGTGGCGCATAAGCCATGTGTGAAACCTGTTTTTTGTCCATCCAACTGCGTTCCGTGCTGCGCTGGCAGTAAAGGTTTGTTTCAATTTGATTGACAGCCGGAACGACATTGTTGTAGGCAATCAAATCAAGAAGCTGGTCTGGCTCAAAGTTGGAAACGCCGATTGCCCGAATTTTTCCTTCATTATATAGCTTTTCCAAAACACGCCATGCCGCATAGTAATTGGCAAAAGGACAGTGCAAAAGCAACAAATCGATATAGTCAGTTTGCAAATTAGCAAGCGACTGCATAACCGTCTGTTCTGCATTTTCATAGGACTTAAAATTCACCTTTGTAACAAGAAACTTCCTTGCGGTCAATTCCATTCATCTTTATACCCATTCCTGCTTCTTTTTCGTTTCCGTAGGCTTCTGCTGTGTCAATCATGCGATAGCCTGTCTTTATTGCGTTTTTAACCGCATTGGTGCAACTTTCTCCATTCAGCATAAATGTGCCAAAACCCACAAGCGGCATTTTAAGATTATTGTTTAGCGTTAGATATTCCATGTAATCCTCCATAAATCAAAATTGAATCATTCAATGATTCGTGTTAATATTATTCTAATAAGTTCGTGTAACACGAAGTCAAGAGGATTTTAAAAAATTATGCACTATACGATTAAGCAAATGGCAAAAATGTTCGATGTTACAGAGCATACATTGCGTTTCTATACAGACAAAGGCTTGCTGCCCTGCGAGTGCGATAATGGCAACCGCCGGGTGTTCAATGAGGAATCCGTCAACTGGATGCAAGGTATTAAATGCTTAAAAGGCTGCGGTGCATCAATTGAGGACATTCAGGAATATTGCCGCTTGTGCCTGTTGGAAGAATCAAAAGAAAATATCCGGGCGTGTTATGAAATAATTTTAAAACAGCGGGATGAAGCTTATAAAAAGCTGGACAAGGCAAAATCTACCGTAAAATATATGGATGACAAGGTTTCTCATTATGAAGATATTCTTGCCGGGCTGAAACCAGATGACACGAACCCCAAAAACTGGACGGCAGAAAATCGCCCATCACATAAAAAGAAGGAATTATTATGACAATTTATGATAGAGCAAAAGCTGGTGAACCTATTAATATGCGTACTGATGACGAGTATAAACGCATTTGCGGTCCAGAAATGGTGCGTAGTAGAACATTGTGCCATCGTATAAATATGCTTGAGCCATATGATGAAAAGGTACGAAAGTTATTTGATGAATTATTTGAAGGTCGGCTTCCTGAATCATCAAATATTTTGACACCTGTGTATATTGACAGGGGTGCAACAATCAATATTGGAGAAAATGTTTTTATAAATTGGGGATTTAATACGGTATCAACAGGAAGTATTACGATAGAAGATGGTGCAATGATAGCACCAAATGTGTCTATGCTTACAGCTAATCATGACTTGAATGATTTACAGATAATTATATGTAAGCCGATTGTGATTAAGAAAAACGCCTGGATTGGTGAGGGTGCAAAAATTTTGCAGGGAGTTACAGTTGGCGAAGGTGCAGTTGTTGCTGCAGGAAGTATTGTTACAAAAGATGTTGCACCAAGGACTATTGTTGGTGGCAATCCGGCCAGATTTATAAAAAATATTGAAAATAAAATGGAAAAGAAGTTATGAAGCAGTGAGATCTCGAACTTCAGACTAATGGACGAGTAAAGCACGACGACCTTCAGCGCATTGATTGGCTATCAGGTGAGGAAAACAGCAGCATAGCTTTTTATTTGGGCGTTCCCCGACATCCTGCCGCACAAGAAACTTCGCTTCTTGCAATTTTTTTCTGCCCCTAATCCGCCATCCGTGGCGGATTCAACTTCCGCAGAATAATTGCCTTTGGCGGCAAATGTCGGGTCGGGCTTTTCGCACTTCGCCGTCTAACCGCGGCTCATTCCTGAACTTCGTTCCGGAACTGCTTTGCAGGTGCTGCAATCCCTAACGTGCGTTCGCTACGCTCACTACCGAGTTTTTGCAAAGCAAAAACTCGCGGCGAACCGCAGGTTTGCAAAATCCCTAATGCAAATTCACTTTATCTAAAAATTCTTTTGGTATAACGGCTTTGACAGAAGAAAGTCTGTAGTCCTGAATGTTTCTTGTGATAATGATTTTTGTCCCGGCGTTTTTTGCGCAGAAAGCCTGAACTGCGTCTTCAAAATCTGACATTGGAGAATCAAACGCCTGATTTTTCTGTTTTCCGTGCGGTCAAGATTTTTTCAGCGTCAATTTCACTTGGAATCAATCCTGCGATGGCATTAAGCGAATCAAGTTTTTTCTGAATCCGACGGAAGGACTTTTAGTCCGTATCGGGAGGCACTGTCCTTGAATTTTGCCGGATTTTCAAAAAAATCAGAATATGAAACGACAATCATTTTTTCCTCCAATTCTGTTTTGAATATAGCATAGAAAAACGGAATTTTCTATAAAAAAAACATTAAGACTTTCTCCATAATCAAAACTTATACTGGCTAAAAGAAACTTGTATTTTAAATATTTTTCTGCCTGGTTTATATTCTAGGCATAAAGAGATTCGGCGGAAATCTTTCAAGAGAGGTTACGAA
>ERZ808246.1691-NODE-1691-length-15320-cov-3.858631_pt1 | contig 15320 bp, 12 predicted proteins | sample MGYA00521083_ERZ808246 | MGnify/ENA primary metagenome ERZ808246 (study PRJEB31516, sample SAMN03275577) | gut metagenome | biome: mammalia-associated habitat; material: feces | host: Papio cynocephalus | place: Kenya | collected 2012-07-07 ...
CAAACAGCACCGTATTGAGCAATGCCGCCGAAAGAGATGCCACATAGATTCCCACGCGCGCCGTTTTTCTCATTGCAAGGAAAATCCATCCCGTCAGCCATCCCATCAGCGCACGCGACACAAAGCAGGTAATCATGGTATACCACACGTTGATTCCCAGCACCGTGGCACCGAAAGAACTCGGCACGAAAATTCCGAGGCACTGCAAAAAGCTCGCACCGCCCAGGACAAATCCCAGAATCAGTCCGCTCACGGGTCCCATCGTGATCGCGCCGACCGCCACCGGAATGACCCCCAAGGTCATTTCAATGACGCCGAATTTGATCGGCAGGTTTGCCAGAAGCACCGTCAGTGCCGACAAAAGAGCCAATCGGGTCAGTTTCTGTGTGTTTTGTTTCATCATTTCCTCCTTGCTGCTGTTCCTTTGCGGATACAGCGCGTTTCAAAATGAATTTATTGATTCTTCCCGTACAGAATCCGCAAGCCGTCCAGCAGCAGGTTCTCATCGCGGACAATTTTCTCCCGGCAATGCGGCAGAATGTCCCCCGAAATCCCGCCGGTGGCAATCACCGTCAGATCCTCTCCGAGAAGTTCCCGATAACGCTGCACCAATCCGTCCAGCATACACGCTGCGCCCAGTATCACGCCCGACTTCATGGAATCCACCGTATTTTTGCCGATCGTCGGCACTTCGCTGTCTCCCAGGCTGATCTGCGGCAACTGCGCCGTGCGGGAGGTCAGTGCCTCCAGCCCGATGCGCACTCCCGGAAGAATCGATCCGCCGAGAAAATTCCCGTTTCGGTCGATTGCCGAAAGTGTGGTCGCCGTGCCCATATCGATCACCACGGAAGGCAGCGGGTATTTTTCCTGTGCCGCTACCGACACGCACACGATATCCGCACCCAATTGGGCGGGATTGTCAATTTTGATATTCAGTCCGGTTTTTATCCCGGGTCCCACCGTCATGAACGGCACTTCGGGGCAGATTTTTTCGATTGCTTCCTTCACAAAGCGCGACACGATCGGCACCACCGACGACATGATTGCCCCTTTGACATCCTTGGCGGAAAAGCCGTACAGCTGAAGAACAGACGCGATGATCACCGCGTATTCATCGCACATTTTGGAACGGTCGGTCGCAATCCGCGACAAAAACAGGCGCTGTTCGCCTTCAAACGCACCGATGACGGTATTCGTATTGCCGATATCCACTGCCAGTATCATGAAAAACACCTCTTTTTTCAGTATACCACATTTTCGCGTGAATGAAAAGAGGATTTTCAAAACAAAATAAAAAAGAAGTTTTACAAAAACCCTTTACAAAAATGCACAGGAATGTTATAATATAGTTACAAAAAACATCCAATTTTCATGGTGCTTTTTGGTAATTTCTCTGAATCAGGAGGTCGTTTCATGAAGATCACCATCGTTTCCAAAGCCAACATCAAAGATCCGTTCCGCGAGAGAGCCGAGAAAAAATTGCAGAAGCTCGACCGTTTCTTCGACAGTGAAGCCGAGGCGGTTGTCAAAGTTTCTTTCAATAAAGATATGGAAACCGTGGAGGTGACGATTCGTTCCCAAGGACTGATTTTCCGCGCGGAGCGCACGACCGAGGACAAATTTGCTTCCCTAGAGGCGGTCGTGGACATTCTCACCAAGCAGATTGTCCGCAACAAAACCAAGCTGGAAAAGAAGTTGAAAACCGCGCCCGCCTTTGAAGTACTGGAATTCACCGACGATTACACCGAGGAACCGCAGACCATCGTCAAAACCAAGCACTACACCGTGCGTCCCATGAGTGAGGAGGAAGCGATTCTTCAGATGGACATGCTCGGTCATCAGTTCTTCCTTTTCCGCAACACCGACGGCGGGGACATTCATGTGCTGTACCGCAGAAGAGACGGACAGTACGGTCTGATCATTCCCGAATGAGGTTTTGCCTTTTTATCCTTTCAGCCCGAACGGGCGGTGTCCTCCGGATGCCGCCCGTTCGGGCTGTTTTCGGCTGATTTTCCGAAAATATCTTTTCTGTTTTTCCGAAGATATTTATTGACTTATCAAAATCGGTTCCGTATAATAAAATTACTGTTATGATCGGGAGGAAACCGTCATGTCATCCATTGTTTCACAGCTTTCCGACATCGGGCTGGTGCCGGTGGTCAAAATCGAACGAGCCGAGGACGCGATTCCGCTTGCGGACGCGTTGATCCGCGGCGGGCTTCCCTGCGCGGAAATTACCTTCCGCACCCCTGCGGCGGCGGAGGCAATCCGCCGAATAAGCAAGGCTCGTCCCGACCTGTTGGTCGGTGCGGGAACGGTACTCACCTGCGAACAGGCGGACACTGCCATGGACGCGGGAGCAAAATTTCTGGTCAGCCCCGGGCTGGACGCGCGAATCGTGCGTTACTGCCTTGAAAAAGGGTACCCGATTCTTCCCGGCACATCCTGTCCGACCGACGTACAGGCGGCAATTGCCCTCGGTCTGGATGCGGTGAAATTTTTCCCCGCCGAAGCCGCAGGAGGACTGTCCATGATCAAAGCGATGTCTGCGCCCTACGGCAATCTGAAATTCATGCCCACCGGCGGCATCCATCCCGAAAATCTCAACAACTATCTCTCCTTTCCGAAAATTTTCGCGTGCGGCGGTTCGTGGATGGTTCCCGCGAAGCTGCTGGACGCGGGGGATTTTGAGGGCATCGAACGTCTCACGCGCGAAGCGGTACACACCATGCTCGGCTTTGAGCTGAAGCACGTCGGCATCAATTTCGACGGCGAACAAGCCGCCGAAGATGCCGCGCAGACATTGGAGCATCTGTTCTCTTTTGAGAAAAACGATGTCGGCAATTCGATCTTTTCGGGCGGTGCATTCGAGTTGATGAAGCACGGCGGTCCAGGTGTACACGGGCATCTTGCCGTCGGCACAAACTCCGTGGTTCGTGCCGTGCGGTATCTCAAAAGCCGCGGTGCGGCGTTTGACGACGCGTCCGCGGTATACGGCAAAAGCGGCGAGCTTCTGCGGATCTATCTGTCACAGCCGATCGGCGGATTTGCCGTTCATCTTGTGCAAAAATAAGGAGGGGTTTTTATGGCAAAGGTCGTCACTTTCGGAGAAATTATGCTCCGTCTTTCCCCTCCCGCTCATCAGCGGTTCACACAGGCGGTCGGTTTTGACGCGGTATACGGCGGGGCGGAAGCCAATGTTGCGGTTTCCCTTGCCGATTTCGGCATCGACGCTGCCTTTGTTTCCAAAATTCCCGCTCACGGCATCGGGCAGGCGGCATTCAACGAACTGCGCCGTTGGGGCGTGGATGTGTCGGGCATTGTCCGCGGCGGCGAGCGGTTAGGGCTTTATTTTCTGGAAACGGGCGCATCACAGCGTCCGTCTCAGATTGTCTACGACCGCGCCGATTCCGCCTTTTCACAGGCGAAAAGCGGCGAATTTGACTGGGATCGTTTATTGGACGGCGCCGACTGGTTTCATTTCACGGGAATCACGCCCGCATTGAGCGACGGCACCGCCGCGCTGACGCTGGAAGCCTGCCGTGCCGCGAAAGCGCGGGGAATTTTCGTCAGCTGTGATTTCAACTACCGCAAAAACCTCTGGTCCGAGGAAAAAGCGGCGCAGGTGATGGGCGGGCTGATGCCCTATGTGGACGTACTCAACGGCGTCGGCGCACGGGAAGCGCGCGAGATTCTTTCCGTGGATGTGGGTGCGCACAGCGACGGCAAGCCCGATCCCGAAGAATATCTGCGCATTGCGGAAAAGCTGACCGAGCGCTTCGGTCTGACGCTGTTTGCTTCCACCTTGCGGCATTCCCTTTCCGCCGACGAAAACGACTTCGGTGCGATGGTCTATGACGGAAAAAACGCGTGCTTCAGTCCGATGTACCATATGCACATTGTGGACCGCGTCGGCGGCGGAGACGCCTTTTTCGCGGGACTCATCTACGCCCGTCTTGCGGAATTTTCTTTGCAGGACACGGTGAATTTTGCCGCCGCCGCGGGCTGTCTGAAGCACACGATTCCCGGCGACGCCAACCACGTCGGTATCGAGGAAGTGAAAAAACTTATGAACGGCGACGGCAGCGGTCGGGTCATACGCTGATATTTCCCGCACGGGTGGACATACTATTTCCGCAGGAGGCTCTTATGAAAATTTTATTTTACGATACCAAGCCCTACGATTCCGAATCCTTTGCACGGATTCTCTCCCAATTTCCTTCGCTGTCGGTGGAATTTCTGAAAACCGACCTTTCCCTGCGTACCGTGGCGCTGTCGAAGGGATACGACGCAGTTTGCCTGTTTGTGGCGTCCGAGGCGGGCGCCGAGGTACTGAAGCGTCTTTCCGAAAACGGCGTGAAGCTGATTCTTCTGCGCTGTGCCGGCTTCAACAACGTCGATCTCGAAGCCGCCAAGGCGTGCGGCATTACGGTTCTGCGCGTCCCCGGCTATGCTCCCGAAGCCATCGCCGAACACGCGCTGGCGTTGGCGTTTGCCGTCAACCGCCACATTCACAAAGCCTACATTAAAGTGCGCGAGAACAATTTCAGTCTGATCGGGCTGACCGGCGTCAATTTCTGCGGCAAGGTTGCCGGTGTGGTCGGCACGGGAAAAATCGGCGCCGCCTTTGCCCGTGCGTGCCACGGACTGGGGATGAAGGTGATCGCCTATGACAAATTCCCGAACCGTGCGCTGGATTTTGTGGAATACGTCTCTTTGGACGAGCTGCTTCGCCGCAGTGATCTGATTTCCCTGCACTGCCCGCTGACCGACGAGACCTATCACATGATCGATCTTGCCGCCATTGAAAAAATGAAAGACGGTGTGATTCTGGTCAACACCTCCCGCGGCGCGCTTATCAGCACTGAAAACCTCATTCGCGGAATTCGTATGCACAAATTCGCGGGTGTCGGGTTGGACGTCTACGAGGAAGAACAGCCCAATGTCTTTGAAAACCGTGAAGACGACATCATGGAATCCTCCGTCACGGCACGTCTGCTTTCTTTCCCGAATGTAATCATCACCTCTCACCAGGGGTTTCTGACCAAAGAAGCGTTGGAAGCTATCAGTCTCACCACCCTTGAAAACGCCGTCGGATTTGAAAACGGCAACCCGCCGCAGGCAAATCTTGTCTGATTTTTCGTGTAAACAACGCCCCGCCGTGCGCCAAAAAAAGCGTGCGGCGGGGCGTTTCACTGCCTTCCGACAGCACAGCAGCATTCACTCTGTGCGTCGCTCAGGAAAACTATTTATGGTGAATCCTTCGGTATACGCTTGGGGAAATGCCGATTTGTCTCTTGAAAGCCTGGCTGAAATACACTGGATTTTCATATCCCACGCGCTGTGCAATTTCCGCAATGGTAAGCTCTGTGCACTCAATCAAAAGGCAAGCATTTTCCATACGCGTTTTGATATAGTGGTTTAAAGGGGACGTGCCCATAATTTCCTTAAATAGGTGATTGAACCGACCGACGCTTACCGAAAACATTTTGGCATATTTCGATGCATCATACGGCACGGGATAGGTATGACTCATATCTTCGGTCACGCGCAGCATCATATTCTTTTTGCTGATGCGGGGAGACTCTTCGGAAAGCAGCGATAAAAGTCTGAGCGTATAGTATTCCGTCCTTACGCGGGAAAGTCCGTCGTCGCCCACAGACGACTTTTTTATTTTTTTAAATATTTCAAAAAAAGCATCCTTCGGCGCCTTCAGCGGTGTCAGTGTGGGAATCCCCAGAGAATCTATCACTTCATGAACGGCATTCCCCGTAAAATGCAGGTAGTGATAGGTTGTGTTATCGGATTGCCTTAACAGGTAGGTTTGCGGGACATCGGGAGGATATATCCAGACCTGTCCCGGGTATACCGTTGTTTTTTCAAAAGTCATTGTCCCCTGTTCACAATAAAAAAGCGACCAGTCTTTTCTGCCGTTTTTACGCAATGTGATCATATCCAGATTTCCGCACTCGCCCACCGAAATTACCATTACGGTATGCTTGGTCGATGAAACCTTTTTGTCATTGGAGCCGTCATAAACTATCACAGCGATCCCCCCGCATTCATTATAGTATGCTTCCTTCTGTTTTGCAAACATTTTTCCGGACAGGGAAAAACAATAGCAAAATTTCTAAACCGCAGAGCCGAACAGCCGATATTTTATATTGTTTTTCAACAGCCGCCGTGCTATCGTATTATCAAACAAAACCGATTTGGAGTGAGTGCTGATGAAAAAAATAGCCTTTATCGGTGCGGGAAGCGTACAGTTTACCACATCGGTCGTGAAGGATCTGGCTACCTACCCCGCCTTTCATGACGCCCATATATGTCTCATGGACATAAATGACGATCATCTGAAAGAAATCACAAAGTGTGTGGAACGCATCAAAAAGGAAATGGACGTCGATTTCAAAATAACCGCCACCACTGACCGTGCCGAGGCTCTTCAGGGAGCGGATGGAGTTCTCTGCACCGTATTTAACGGGGACGTGGACATTTGGAAATATGAAATCGAAATTCCGAAAAAATACGGGGTGGACATCAATGTCGGCGATACCAGAAGTGTTTCCGGAATATTCCGAGCATTGAGAAACATTCCGCTTATGCTTGATATCTGCAAGGATATCGAAAAATATTGTCCTCATGCGGTATTTCTGAATTATACCAATCCCATGAGTATGCTTTGCAAAGCCATGCAGACGTATTCAAACGTCGATGTTACCGGTCTTTGCCACAGTGTGCAAGGGACTTCAAGAATGCTTGCGGAATGGGCGGGAAAGGACTATTCTACCGTCAAATATACCTGTGTCGGAATCAATCACCTTGCCTTCTTCCAGGAGATTACCGCTGACGGGGAAGACATCTATCCGATCATACGCGAAAAAATAAAGCTCCCCGAATTTTACGAGAAAGAAAAAGTCCGCAACGAAATTTTCAAAACGTTCGGCTATTATGTTACCGAATCCAGCGGGCACAATTCCGAATACACCCCATGGTTCCGGAAGCGTCCCGATCTCATTCGCAAATTCTGTACGGGTACCTCGTGGAATCCAGGAGAATATGCTTTTTCTCTTAAATTGAGAGAAAATCCCAACCGATTTGAAGAAAATGTCAAGAACTGGATGAAATCGCCACTTGACAAAAAGCGCAGTGCCGAATATGCCGCAAATATTTTCAATGCCCGTATCGGAGATCATACCCCGTTTCCGTTCAATGCGAATATTCTGAATAACGGCAGCGTTGAAAATCTTCCCTTCAATGCCTGTGTTGAAATTCCCGTAATTGCCGATGAAAACGGATACACCCGTACATTCAAAGGCAAAATGCCGGAGGTTCCGGCAATTTATGTCTCGTATGTCGCGGGAATTGAAAATCTTGTGGTGGAAGCCTATGCGGAAAAATCAAAAGAAAAAGTGATACAAGCCGTATCGCTAGACCCACTTTGCTCGGCGGTTTTAAGTCTCGAAGAAATAAAAGAGATGTGTGAAGAATTGTTTCAGGTCAACAAGGGCTATTTGGGAGATTATAAATAACAGCAAAAGCCATTCGGGATTCACCTCGGCGGTGAATCCCGAATGGCTTTTTAATCCGCAGATGAATCCGTTCACAACAGATTTTCAATCTTTCAGATGATCCAGGGATGCCTTCACAAAGCCGACAAACAGCGGATGCGGCTTATTCGGGCGGCTCTTGAATTCCGGATGATACTGCACGCCGACAAAGAACGGGCGGTCGGTCAATTCCACCGTTTCCACCAGCCGATGATCGGGAGAAAGCCCGCTCAGCGTCAGTCCCGCCTGTTCAAAGGCTTCGCGATAGTCGTTATTGAACTCATAACGATGACGGTGACGCTCACTGATTGACAGCGAACCGTAGCATTTTTCCATGGTCGTTCCCGGCTGAATCTCGCACGGGTAAGCGCCCAGACGAAGTGTGCCGCCTTTATCGATATCATCGCTCTGTCCGGGCATGAAGTCGATGACCTTATGCTTGCAAAGCTCGTCAAATTCTCCCGAATGGGCATCGGCAAGTCCCAGCACGTGGCGTGCGTATTCAATCACCGCGATCTGCATTCCCAGGCAGATGCCGAAGTACGGCAGATGATGCTCACGGGCGTACTGTGCCGCCGTGATCATTCCCTCGACGCCGCGGCTTCCGAAGCCGCCCGGCACCAGGATTCCGCCCAGCCCCTCCAGCTTCTCCGCCACGTTTTCGGGCGTGATCGTTTCAGAATCGATCCAGCGGATTTTCACATCCGCCGACAGCGAATACAAGGATGGAGAGGGAGGTGAAGTAGTTCACGCATGATGCAGTGCCTCCGCCACCGACAGGTAGGCGTCGTGCAGCGCCACATACTTTCCGACCAGTCCGATCTCCACCGCATGCTCGCGGTGTTTGATCCGTTCGATCAGCGCTTCCCATTCGTGCAGATCGGGCGCAGGCGTATCCAGCGACAGCTCGCGGCAGACAAGATCCGACAGGTGCGATTTTTCCAGCATCAGCGGCGCTTCATACAGCACGGGAAGGGTGATATTCTCAATCACGCAGTCGGGCTTGACGTTGCAGAACAGCGAAATTTTGCGGAAGATGGATGCCTCCAGCGGCTCGTCACAGCGCAGAACGATGATATCCGGGTGAATGCCCATGCCCTGCAATTCCCGCACGGAATGCTGCGTCGGTTTGGATTTATGCTCGTCCGATCCGCTCAGAAACGGCACCAGCGTAACATGAACAAAGAGGCAATTCTCCCGTCCGACCTCCAAAGAGATCTGGCGAATCGCCTCCAGAAACGGCTGGGACTCGATGTCGCCGATCGTGCCGCCGATTTCCGTGATCACCACATCGGCGTTCGTGCGTTTGCCCACCCGATAAACAAATTCCTTGATTTCATCCGTGATATGCGGAATGACCTGCACCGTGGAGCCGAGATACTCCCCGCGGCGCTCTTTATTCAGCACATTCCAGTACACCTTGCCGGTCGTCAGATTGGAATAACGGTTCAGATCCTCGTCGATGAACCGCTCGTAATGTCCCAGATCCAGATCCGTCTCCGCGCCGTCCTCCGTGACATAGACCTCGCCGTGTTGGTACGGACTCATCGTGCCCGGATCGACATTGATATACGGATCCAGCTTCTGCGCCGCCACTTTCAGTCCGCGCGCTTTCAGCAGTCTTCCCAGCGATGCCGCCGTGATGCCCTTGCCCAGTCCCGACACCACACCGCCGGTTACAAAAATATACTTTGTCATAACGCTTCTCCTTTTTATTTGCCGCTGTTGCCGTAGTTTTTCAGCACGCGCGCCGACGGATCGTTCACGTCGCAGCCGTCCCACTCTTTATTCGGCATCCAGAATCCGACAATCATGTTTCCCTGTCCGGGGTAATATTTTTCAAAGATTTCCCGATACAAAAGCGATTCTTTGGTAAACGGCATCGCGTGCGTATACTTTTTCCGCTTTTCCTCGTATTCCGCATCGGTGTACACGGTTTCGGCATATGCCTTCAGGTCGTCCACCATCGAATGTCCCACCGCGTCCGAAAATGCCGCTTTTTCACGCCAGAGGATGCTCTCCGGAAGCAGCTCGTCCTTTTCAAACGCATGGCGCAGCAGATATTTTCCCATGCCGTACCAATTGAGCTTCTTTTCGGGATCCACCGACAGGACATAGCGCACAAAATCCAGATCGCCGAACGGCACCCGCGCTTCCAGTGAATTGTCCGCAATACAGCGGTCGGCACGCAGGACATCGTACATATACAGCTCCCGCACGCGCTTCTCGCTCTCCTCCTGAAATGCTTGGGCGTTCGGCGCGAAGTCCGTGTATTTATACCCGAACAGCTCGTCCGAAATCTCTCCCGTCAGCAGCACGCGGATATCCGTGGTTTCGTGAATCGCCTTGCACAGCAGATACATTCCCATACTGGCACGGATCGTCGTGATATCAAACGTCCCCAGTGCGGCAATCACCTTTTCCAGCGACGCGATTACTTCGTCCTTGGTCATAAACACCTCGGTATGCTCGCTGCCGATATAATCCGCCACCTGACGCGCATATTTCAGATCAATCGCGTCCTTATCCATGCCAATGGCAAACGTGCGGATCGGTTTTGCACTTTCCTTCGCCGCAATTGCGCACACAAGCGAGGAGTCCAGTCCCCCGCTGAGCAAAAATCCGACCTTTGCATCCGACACCAGCCGTTTTTTCACGCCGGCAATCAATTTATCGTGAATGTTTCTGCAAACCTCTTCCAGATCATCATAGCACACCGCCGCGGGTTTTGCAATATCGCAAAAACACACAAATTTTCCGTCCTTATAAAAATGTCCCGGCGGGAAAGGCTTGATCTCCTTTGTCAATCCGACAAGGTTTTTTGCTTCGCTGGCAAACAGAACGGTGCCGCTTTCGTCATAGCCGTAAAACAGCGGGCGGATGCCGATCGGGTCGCGCGCCGCCACATAGCTGCCTGTTTTCGCATCGTAGAGAATACACGCAAACTCCGCATCCAGCATAGCGAAGCAGTCCGTGCCGTAAGTTTCGTACAGCGGGAGCAGGATTTCACAGTCCGATCCGCTGTGAAACGTATAGGTTTCGGAAAGCTGCTTTTTAAACTTTTCATAGCCGTAGATTTCCCCGTTGCAGACGCAGTAACTCCCGTGAAGTTCAAACGGCTGCATTCCCTCCGGCGAAAGTCCCATGATGGCAAGCCGGTGAAAGCCGAGCAAGCCTTTTCCCGTATCCACCACGCGGCTGTCGTCCGGTCCGCGCGATTTTGTTTTTTCAAAGCCTTTTTCAAACGCCGTGCGGTCAGCCGTGCTGCCGCAGTATCCCATGATCGAACACATAATAGCCCTCCTGTTCCCGTTAATAAAACAAAAAAGGCGTCAAAGAGACTGTTAGATCTCTAAGACGCCTTTGCCTTATAAAAGAATATCGAAAGTATACCCCTATTTTTTCCTTTTGTCAAGAGAAAATTGCATTTTTTGTGAAAATATGCTATACTTTTCAAAGATCATTTTGGAAAGGCGGCGGTTTTATGAACTGTACCGTGCAGGAAATTCTGCAATACGTCCGCGAAGAGGACGTGAAATTCATCCGACTGGCTTTTTGTGATATTTTTGGCAGACAGAAAAATGTTTCCGTCATGCCGCAGGAACTGGAACGCGCCTTTGATACCGGCATCGCCTTTGACGCCTCCGCCATCCGCGGATTCGGCGGCGCTGTTCATTCCGACCTTTTCCTGCATCCCGATTCTTCCACTATCGCCGTTTTGCCATGGCGTCCGGAGCACGGACGCGTGGTGCGGATGTTCTGCGACATCACGCATCCCGACGGCACGCCGTTTGAAAACGATACCCGCCCCCTGCTCAAGCGGGCAACTGCCGATGCTTCCGAAGCCGGCGTTTCCTTCCGCTTCGGTTCGGAGCTGGAATTCTATCTGTTCAACACCGACGAAAACGGACAGCCCACGCGCGTGCCCTATGACAACGCCGGGTACATGGACATCGCGCCCGACGACCGCGGAGAAAACGTGCGGCGCGAAATTTGCTTGGCACTGGAGCAGATGGGCATCTCCCCCGAAAGTTCCCATCACGAGGAAGGTCCCGGTCAAAACGAGGTGGATTTCCGCTATGCCGACCCGCTGTCCGCGGCGGACAATGCCGTTACCTTTTGCAGTGTCGTTCGAAATATCGCCGCTCGAAACGGTCTTTTCGCCGACTTTTCTCCCAAGCCCCTCCCGCACACGGCGGGAAACGGCTTTCACATCAATTTTTCCGCCCGTCGAAACGGCGAGGACGTCACGCCCTTTGTCATTGCGGGGTTTCTGGATCACATCCGCGATCTGACCGTTTTTCTGAATCCCGTCGAGGATTCCTATGCCCGTCTGGGAAATTTCAAGGCACCGAGGTTTGTCAGCTGGTCGAAGGAAAACCGCTCACCGCTGATTCGCGTACCCGCCGCCGAGGGGGAATACCGCCGCGCGGAGCTGCGCTCCCCCGACCCGCTCGCCAACCCCTATCTTGCCTTTGCTCTGCTGATTTACGCCGGGCTGGACGGCATTGCCTGCCGTCTTTCCCTGCCCGAAGCGGCGGACTTCGATCTTTTTTCTGCCGGTGCCGACGTCACCAAACGCTTCCCGGTTCTGCCCGCCGCTCTCGCCGAAGCAAAAGCGGCTGCCGTCACCGGTTTTGCCGCAAAGCACCTGCCGGAAACCGTTTTACGGGAATACTGTCGCTGAGGAGGAAACCCCATGCCGTTGTGTGAATCGGTATACAGCGTTCTGATTGTTTCCTGCGGTGAAAAATTTTCTCAATCTCTGATCTCCCTTCTTCCGGAATCCCGCTTCGACCCCGTCCACACCGTGGCAAGCGCCGCTTCCGCCAAACGCGCGCTGCTCGGACGCAGCTACGATTTCGTCATTGTCAACACGCCGCTTTCCGACGATTTCGGCACGGATCTTGCGCTGGACGTCTGCCGCGGGGATTCTTCGGTCGCCTTATTGCTTGTCAAAAACGACCTTTTTGACGACATTGCCGGGCGCGTCGGTCCGTTCGGCGTGTACACGCTTTCCAAGCCCACCTCCAATGCGGCGGTGAGCATGGCGATTTCCTGGATGTGCGCCACGCGCGAGCGGCTGCGGAGAATGCAGAAAAAAGCGGCAAGCGCCGAGGAGAAGATTGAGGAAATCCGTTTGGTCAACCGCGCCAAGTGGCTGTTGATCAGCGAACTGAAAATGACGGAAACGGACGCACACCGTTATATTGAAAAACAGGCGATGGATCGCTGTGTATCCAAACGGGACATCGCCGCGGACATCATCCGCAATTATTCCTGAAAATTACGAAAACCGCACATTCTGCGACAGACGGTTTTCACTCGATACCGACGGGTAACCCCCGTCGGTATCTCTCTGTATTCCGGGGCAAGCACACACGGCTTGCCCTTGGCACTTTTAATGTGCATGGGGCAAATCCTATGTACTCTTTACAGCTGCGGAGATTCCGATTTTTTTACAATTCTCCCGAAACCTCTTGAAAAATCAAAAAAGACGTGCTATAATATGACCGAATAAACAGATTGGTCATATTTTCGGCAAAAATGCCAAGGCTCCGACGGGCACGAGAGAACACCGAAAAATTCCGAAAATTCTCCTTTTGGTTGCAACCGATTTTTACAAAATAATACCAAGCTGCCTTCGGGCAGCTTTTTCGAAGGGAGCGAGTTAGCGGTGGGTAACTTAGTGCGGGGCATAAGGAGTTCATAAAAACGTCGGATGCGCCGTCTGCGGAGGTGTCGGCATAAACGCCGCACGCATTGCCGGGATTTTCGGACTGTGCATGAACACCGCAAACGGGTTCTTTGGCGGGAGCGTCCGGCAGGTCGTGACGGTACGGAAGTTTTTTCCTGCAAGCCGCGCTCCCCATCGGCACGAAAAACAGTCAAAAGCAAATTCCATAGAAACACGGAGGAAAAAAATGAAAATTGCGGAATTTCAGAATGTCAGCCGCGTATACACCAGCGGCGACCACGAACTGAAGGCTCTGGACGGTGTAAATCTGACGCTTGACGAAGGAAAGTTTGTGGTGATTCTCGGTCCTTCGGGCGCGGGAAAAAGCACGTTGCTCAATCTGCTCGGCGGTTTGGACAGCCCCACTTCCGGCAAAATCGTCGTGGGCGGGCGGGACATTTCAACACTGTCAAAAAACGAGCTTGCCGATTACCGCGCGGAAACCGTCGGATTTGTTTTCCAGTTCTACAACCTGATTCCGACGTTGACCGTGCATGAAAACGTCGCTCTCGTCAAGGAAATTGCCAAGCACCCGCTCTCGGCGACCAAAATGCTGGAGGAAGTCGGGCTTGCCGACCATGCGAAAAATTTCCCGTCCGAGCTTTCCGGCGGCGAGCAGCAACGCGTTTCCATCGCCCGCGCACTGGCGAGAAATCCGAAAATTCTGCTCTGCGACGAGCCGACCGGCGCGTTGGATTCGGCAACCGGAGTGCTTATCCTGAAGCTCCTGCTCAAAATGGCGCGTGAGTACGGAAAAACCATTGTCATTGTCACCCACAACCAGAATATTGCCGGCATGGCGGACACGGTGATCCGTGTGAAAAACGGCAAAGTCGTATCGGCGGAGGAACAAAAAAATCCCATTGCCGCCGATGACATCGACTGGTAAAGGAGCCGACTATGTTAGGAAAGAAAATGCTGCGCACCGCGTGGAGCTACAAAGCACAATTCATTTCCATGACCCTCATGGTTATGCTCGGTATCGGGATGTTTGTGGGGTTCAACATGGAATGGGCAAGCATCGAAAACAATATGTTCTCGTTTTTCGACGACAGCCATTTTGCCGACTACCGTCTTGTAAATGTAAAGGGGTATTCGGAGGACGATCTCGAAAAAATCTCCGATATCGACGGCGTGGAGGCGGCATCCCGTTTTCTCACGGTCAATGTGGATGTCAAGGACAAGGACGGCGACAGCGTTGCCCTTGCGGTGACGACGGATTTCGACGTTTCCTCTTTCGTTCTGATCGAAGGCGAGGCTTACGATCAGGACAGCGCGGACGGAATCTGGCTTTCCGATCAGTACGCCGCAAAAAACGGCATTTCCGTCGGTGACAGCCTCTCGTTTACCTATCGCAATACGGAAATTGCGGGAAAGGTCAAGGGGTTGATCAAAGCCGCCGAACAGATGATCTGTGTGCGGGATAAAACACAGCTTATGCCTGACTTTTCCACCCACGGTTACGCGTACATTTCACCCGTTCTCTACGAAAGCGCGGTCGGTTTCGGCTACTACCCGCAGATCAACGTGATTTCCGATCTCGACAAAGATGTTTTTTCCGAAAAGGTCAACCGCGCGCTCGGGCAAACAACCGTCATCCTTACAAAAGAAGAAACCCTTTCCTATTCGCAAGCCGGCGGAGAGGTGAACGAAGGCAAAGCGATGGGCAGTATTCTCCCCGCACTCTTTCTTCTGATCGGGCTTCTCACCATGGTCACGACCATGCACAGGCTGACCGCAAAGGAAAAAACGCAGATCGGTACGCTGAAAGCGCTCGGATTTCATGACAGCAAGATCATCCGCCACTACACCTCCTTTGCCTTTCTTGTGGCAATCGTTGGAACAGCCCTCGGCATCGGTATGGGCTATGCCGTCGCATGGGTAATCATGAATCCGAACGGCATGATGGGAACCTATCTTGATCTTCCCGAATGGCGGCTGGTTTTCCCGTGGTTCTGCACGCTGGCGGTCGTTCTTATCGTCCTGCTTCTGACGCTGATCGGATTCCTGTCCGTGCGGCAGATGCTGGCGGG
>ERZ808246.1692-NODE-1692-length-15304-cov-2.715653_pt1 | contig 15304 bp, 18 predicted proteins | sample MGYA00521083_ERZ808246 | MGnify/ENA primary metagenome ERZ808246 (study PRJEB31516, sample SAMN03275577) | gut metagenome | biome: mammalia-associated habitat; material: feces | host: Papio cynocephalus | place: Kenya | collected 2012-07-07 ...
ATGCCCTTGCGGACGAATACAACCTGAAAGAAAATCTGCCCGAAAATCTCGAATTTATCTTCGGTCCTCCCGGAACAGGAAAAACCACCTATCTGGTAAACAAGGTGCTTATGCCTCTGATGCAGCAAAAAGAGGATGTCAGAGTACTTGGTGCTCACCCCGACCAACAAGGCGGCAGATGTCATAACGACAAAAATCATGGAATGCATGGGGAGCGATATATCGTACACAAAATGGTTGGCGCGTTTTGGCGTTACAGGCGACGAAAATATCGAGAACAGCAATATCTTCCGTGACAAAACTTTCGATCTGCGCAAGTGCCGCCGCAGTGTGACTGTCACCACCATTGCGCGGTTTGCCTACGATTTCTTTATGCCCGCCGGCGAGAGACTCTATATCGACGCGCTTAATTGGGATTATATCGTAATCGATGAAGCGTCCATGATCCCTGTTGTGCAGATAATCTATCCGCTGTTTTGCAAGACACCGAAAAAATTTGTCATTGCCGGCGATCCGTTTCAGATTGCGCCGGTTACTACCGTGAATATCTGGGCAGATGAGAATATCTATACTCTCACGGAGCTTAATTCATTCACCGCTGCCACCACCGTGCCGCACGACTATCCTGTTGTCAGACTGACAACACAGTACCGCAGCACACCGGAAATAGGCGAGATATTCAGTAACTTTGCATATGGTGGAATACTGAGCCATCACCGAAAGAGCGAATCGCGCAGGAATTTGCACCTTGACGGGATAATCAACATGGATTCTCTGAATATCATCAAATTTCCCGTGAGCAAATACGAGAGCATCTATCGTGCAAAACGACTGAGCGGAACCACACCGTATCACATATACTCCGCGATATTTACCGCAGAATTTGCAAATTATCTTTGCTCGGCTCTGAAAAATTGCAACCCGGATGAGAGATTCAACATAGGGGTTATTGCGCCGTACCGGGCGCAGGCAAGCCTTATAGACAGACTGATGTCCTTTGTGACGCTGCCGCGCGGAATCAATGTTCAAGTCGGCACGATTCATGGGTTTCAGGGTGATGAATGTGACATTGTTTTTGTGGTTTTGAACACGCCGCCGTCAATATCGGCAAGTCCGAAGTTGTTTTTGAATAGACAAAACATATTGAATGTTGCAATCAGCCGTGCGCGTGATTATCTTTTTGTCGTCATGCCGGATGACCGCACGGACAATGTGTGCAGACTGAGAAAGATTAAGAGAATTGAAGAACTGATGCACCGTTCGGGGCATTTTACCGAGCAAACCACAGCGGAGATTGAACGGCTTATGTTTGGTGACGAGAAATTTATCGAAAGTAACTCGTTTGCAACGAGTCATCAATCGGTGAATGTTTACGGACATCCCGAAAAGCATTATGAAATCCGCAGTGAGGATACGGCAATTGATATTCAGGTGCACAGGGATTGATTTTCGCAAGAAAATCAGAAAAAAAAAGGGGGCATAAACATGAAATTCAAGTCGATTATTCCGATATCCGTAAGTGTTCTGATTATAGCAACAGTTAGTGTTGCCGCCGTAAACTTAACAAAGGGCGAAAAAATATCGATATTTAACGCACAGCGCGAAGAATTAAATGAAAAACTTGATAAAGCCTTATACAATGAGGATTACGGCGCTTCGGAAACACAGACACACGCAAACGAAGATGACAGCTACAATTCCATAAGGAACAAAATGATTGAACTTAACAATCGGGCAATTGCGGACGGCTTAATCTCTGAGCATATATACACAAAAAGCGAGTTGATTGACTTAATAAACATCCGCATTGAAGACGCAAAGAACACGATAGACATGGTTGCGTCTGACGAATCCGAGAAGAGCATACAGCAGAGAGAAATTAATTTGATGGAAATTGGAATTCGACACCCGAACAGACGCGGAGATTTCGGAGGAATACAACAACACCATCGGAAAAATGCTTGCGTTTAACGAAGATACCATTCCGACAGAGTTAGAGCAAAAATTATTAAATAATTAAATGAGTGTTAATCTGTGCGTGATTTGCGGGTCGATGAGGTCATCGGCCCCTACCGCCAAACGCAGATTCTGCGCTAAGGCGAGGGGCATATGTTGTGTGTCAGCGAGATCCATAGTGCCGTCAGGTCGCGTGTCAAGCAGACACATAACATATACCCCTCGCCGTAAAGCGTTTGTTTGTTAGTGCGTAATGTTAGAAGGTGCGTTAGTTTTTGTGTAAAATATAATGAGAAGATTCGATTACCGCCCCTGCACGGGCGGCAATTTGTCTTGCCTTGTCAAACCCGTAATCAATGGTAGCCACCGAATGACTGTCGGACGAAAGGACAAACTTTCCGCCGTGCCCGGCGATGTATCTCATGATGCTCTCGCTCGGGTATGGCACACTGCGCCGGCAGCGGCTCATTGCCCCGGTGTTTATCTCAAACGGCACGCCGCTTTTAATCAGCGCGTCCGCCGCTTTTTCGGCAGCGGAGACATATCTCGGATTGCTCTCGTCAAAGAGCGGCTCTTTTTCGTTAAATTTGGTTATCAGGTCAAAATGCCCTATGATATCCGCACCCGTCACCTCGGCAACGCGTGCCTCAAGTGCATAATAATCCTCTATGAGGGCATATATATCTCCTCCCCAAGCCTTATCCGCCGCGTCTTTGAGCAAATCCGCACTCTCATCTGTCGGATAATACACGCCGTCCTTTTCCACATAGTGCACCGAGCCGATGACATAATCAAACCGAGACGCATCGAACACAGAGTAAAAATCCGCCTCCAAACCGCAGTACACCTTAATCTTGCCCGAGTATTTATCGGCAAGTCGGCGCACCTCGGCAATGTAGCGTTCGGTCGTCTCCGGGATCATGCACCAGCTTGTGTCAAAGGGCGTGTAGGCATGACCCGAGAAACCTATCTCATCCATGCCTGCCTCTATCGCCGATCTCACCATGTCCTCGGCAGTGTCGGCACCGTCGCAAAACACAGTGTGTGTGTGGAAATTGCCGCTCATTTCGTCATCTTCTCCTGCTTTATCTTTTTATCGATCACATGGCGTGATGCAAGTTCGGCTGTGATGTCGTCAAGTGAAATGTCCATCTCGGTCATCAGCACCATCACATGATATGCCAGATCGGCAATCTCATATATCGTCTCCTTTTTGTCGTCCGCTTTTGCGGCAATAATGACCTCGGTGGATTCCTCACCGACTTTTTTGAGTATCTTGTCTATGCCTTTTTCAAAAAGATAGGTCGTGTATGAGCCTTCTTTTTTCTTGGTCTTTCTGCCGCGGATCATCTTCATGAGACCCTCGGTCGAAAAACCCCCGAGCGAGTCATTCTCGTATACGGGATTGAAAAAGCACGAATCCGCACCGGTATGGCACGCCGGGCCGTCTTTTTTTACAACCACGGTAAGCGCGTCCTTGTCACAGTCGGCGGTTATGCTGACAATGTGCTGATAGTTGCCGGATGTCTCGCCCTTCAGCCAAAGTTCCTGTCTGGAACGGCTGTAAAAACAGGTGAGTCCTTTCTCCATGGATATTTTCAGACTCTCGCGGTTCATATATGCCACCGTGAGCACTTTTTTTGTATCGGCATCCACGACAACAGCCGGGATGAGTCCGTTAGAATCAAATTTCAATTCATCGGCAGAAATCATTTTTATACCTCCCTGACATCTATGTCATTTTGTTTCAAAAGTTTTTTCAGTTCATCTATGTGCACCTCGCCGAAGTGGAAAATCGACGCGGCGAGTCCAGCATCGACAGTCGGCAGAGCCTTGAACAGATCGACAAAATCCTGTGCACTGCCGGCGCCGCCGGACGCTATGACAGGCACGCTCACCGCCGAGAGCACCTCGGACAGCATTGGTATGTCAAATCCGCCCTTGACACCGTCGGTGTCTATGGAATTGACCACGACTTCGCCCGCGCCCATGTCAACGCAGCGTTTTATCCACTCTATAGCCTCCATGCCGGTGTTCTGTCTGCCGCCCTTGGCAAACACGCGGAAAACACCGTCAACGCGCTTTATATCCACGCTGAGCACGACGCACTGGTCGCCGTATTTCTTCGCCGCCTGTTCAATAAGCTTCGGGTTGGCTATCGCCCCCGAATTTACGCTGACCTTGTCCGCACCGCACTTGAGCACACGGTCAAAATCCTCGAGCGAGTTTATGCCGCCGCCGACGGTCAGCGGAATGAAGATTGTTGACGCCACCTCCTGCAAAATGTCGGTAAAAAGCGCCCTCCCCTCTGCCGATGCGGTTATGTCATAAAACACAAGTTCGTCCGCTCCGCAGTCGCTGTAGTATTTGCCAAGTTCCACGGGAGACGACACATCGGACAGGCTTTCAAAATTTACTCCCTTGACCACCCTGCCGTTTTTTACATCCAGACAGGGGATAATTCTTTTAATCATATCTCACACCTCCGCCGCGCGCAACGCATCCTCTATCGTCACCGCGCCGGTGTAATATGCCTTGCCGACAATCGCTCCGTAAACGCCTATTTCCGCAAGGCTCTTTATATCATCGAGCGACGACACGCCGCCGGACGCAATTATATTTATGCTGAATTTATCCTTTAGAGAGCGGTACAATTCAAGATTGGTGCCCCGCATCGCACCGTCCTTTGAGATGTCCGTGCATATGACGGTCTCTATGCCCATTTTTTCAAGCTTATCAAAAAACTCCTCGTAGCCGTAAGCGGATTTTTCCGTCCAGCCTTTCACGGCGACAAAGCCGTCTTTAATGTCAACCCCGACGGCAATCTTACCGCCGTATGACGCAGCCATTTTCTCGGCAAAAGCCGGGTTTTCCACAGCCGCCGTGCCGAGTATCACACGCGAAACTCCGGCATTTATGTATGCCGCGACAGTCTCCTCGCTGCGTATTCCGCCGCCGACTTCCGCGGACAGGTTTGTGGCGGATATGATTTTTTTGATGGTGTCTATATTCGGCACACCGCCGCTCTTTGCCCCCTCAAGGTCAACTATGTGAATGTGGGCGGCGCCGCTTTTTTCAAAGGCTTTCGCCACATTTTCGGGACATTTGTCATATACGGTCATGCGGTTGTAGTCGCCGCGCAGCAGGCGGACACATTCGCCGCCGTAAAGGTCTATTGCAGGCAAAATAATCATGTGATTTCCTCCGTTTTGTTATATTTCCCCGAACGCGCGCAGAATGTTCTGCCCTACCGCGCCGCTCTTTTCGGGGTGAAACTGACATCCGTAAATATTGCCGCGCGCGACCGCCGCCGTGAGCGGCACTCCGTAATCCGCCGTGGCAATCACGCTGTCGGCACAGTTTGCCGCGTAGTACGAATGAACAAAATATACGCAGTCTCCCTCGTTTATATACTTGAAAATACGGTCCTTCTCTCCCGAAAAATGCAGCGGATTCCACCCAATGTGCGGAATCTTGTACGAATTGTCCACGGCATCCGCAATAGGCACCACATCTCCCTTTATCAAGCCGAGTCCCCTGTGTTCGCCGTACTCAAAACTGCGGTCAAACAACAGCTGCATACCCAGGCAGATGCCCATGAGCGGCTTTCCGCCGCGCGCCTCGTCACAAACAACCTGTGCAAGTCCGCAGTCCTCCAGACTCTTTGCCGCATCGGCAAACGCTCCAACGCCGGGCAGAATTATCCTGTCGGCTTTTCTCAAGGTGTCGGCGTCACCAGTAACGGTGTTGTCAAGCCCGAGAAAATCCAGTGAACTTTTGAGCGAAAAAAGATTACCCACTCCGTAATCCACAATTGCAATCATATCAGCATCCCCTTTGTCGACGGAATTTTGTCCGCGTTTTTCCCGTCAATTGCCGCCGCCTTTGACAGAGCACGGGCAAACGCCTTGAAACTGCCCTCTATTATGTGGTGCGAGTTTTCGCCGTCAAGCTGCTTCAGGTGCAGCGTAAGGTTTGCCTTGCGCACGAATCCGAGGTAAAACTCCTTGACCAGTTCCGTGTCAAAATCGCCCACTTTTGCTGTGGGGATATTCAACCCGTATGACAGATGCGCCCTGCCGGACACATCAACCGCCGCAAGAATGAGCGCCTCGTCCATGGGCAGAATGATGTCGCCGTAACGCACTATGCCGCGCATATCGCCGATTGCTTCGGCAAACGCCTCGCCAAGGCAGATGCCGATGTCCTCTGCACTGTGGTGATAGTCCACAAAAGTGTCGCCAATGCACTCCACGCTCAGATCAAACCCCGAATGCCGTGCGAAAAGCGTCAGGCAATGGTCGAGAAATCCGCAGCCTGTGGCAATGTCCGCAGTGCCGTCTCCGTCAAGGCAGAGCGACAGAGTGATGTCCGTCTCCGCCGTGGTTCGTTTGATGTCCGCTTTTCTCATTTTTGCACCTCCGATATTATCTCACGCACCCGTGTGATGAATGTCCTCATCTGCTCGGGCGTGCCTATGGTTATCCTGTTGTATTCCTTTATGCGCTCTCCGCCGAAGTGGCGCACAAGTATGCCTTTTTCTCTGAGTTTATCGTAAATATATCCGCCGCTTACTCCGTCTTTCTTTGCAAACACAAAGTTGGCCCGCGAATCCGTCACGGTGAAACCGAGTTTTTTCAGTTCTGTCACGGTGTATTCTCTTGTAGAGATTATCTCGGCGCACTTCTCGGCGTAATAGTCGTCCGAGAGCATCGCCGCTGTTCCTGCCGCGAGAGTCAGGCGGTTTATGCTGTACGGATTGGTCGAAAACTTGATTTTCTCCAAATCTTTTATGAGTTCCTCATTACCGATTGCATAGCCGAGCCGCGCCCCGGCGAGTGAGCGCGATTTTGAATAAGTGCGCACCACCAGAATATTGTTGTATTTCTTTATCAGCGGCAGAGCAGTCTCGCCGCCGAAATCTATGTATGCTTCGTCTATCAGCACCACACGGTCGGGGTTGGCAATGACGATTTTTTCAATCTCTCCCACGCCGAGCAGCTTGCCCGTGGGCGCGTTGGGATTGGCAATCACCACAAGTGCATCGTTGTTAATGTAGTCCGCAGTGTTTATCGAAAAATCATCCCCAAGCGGCATTATTCGCGCATTCACTCCGTGCAAAGCGCAAAACACCTCGTAAAATCCGTAGGTTATGTCGGGAAAAGCCGCAGTGCCGCCCTGACCGGCAAACGCCATGAACGAAAAATTGAGTATGTCGTCCGAACCGTTCGACACAAAAATATTTTTCCGTTCAAAACCGTACCTCTCAGCTATGGCATCCTTCAGATCTGCGCATGTCGGGTCGGGATAGAGATTGAGCGCCGAAACCTCGGCTGCACTCACCGCCGCAACAGTCTGCGGCGACGGCGGATATGGCGATTCGTTGGTGTTCAGCTTTATGTATTGTTTGTCGCGCGGCTGTTCGCCCGGGGTGTATTCCTCAAGCGAAGCGTAGCGCGGCGCAAGAAATCTGCTCATTGTGCCGCCCCCTTGCTCTCGGTGCGCACCGTGGCGCTGCGCGCGTGCGCATCAAGCCCCTCGCTGTGGGCAAAGTATGCCACATCTGCGGCAATCGCATCAAATGCCTCGTCGGTGAAATATGTATACTGTGTTTTCTTAACGAAATCATCCACGGAGAGCGGACTGGAAAAGCGCGCACTTCCGCTTGTGGGCAAGGTGTGATTCGGACCTGCCATATAGTCGCCGAGCGCCTCGGGGCAATTTTTGCCCAGGAACACCGAGCCGGCGTTCTTCACCAAACCGAGGTAGTCAAACGGATTGTCAACACAAATCTCCAGATGCTCCGGTGCAATTTCATTGGCAACCTCAACCGCCTGTGTTATGGATTCGGCAATGATTATCTTGCCGTTGTTGTCTATGGATGCGCGTGCAATTTCCTCTCTGGGCAGAGCCTTTAGCTGAACCTCAAGTTCATCCGCCACATTTTTTGCAAGTTCCTCACTGTCCGTCACAAGCACGGCAGACGCATTTTTGTCGTGCTCCGCCTGAGACAGCAGATCTGCCGCAACATACTTTGCATTGCAGCTGCCGTCCGCAATGACGAGGATCTCGCTCGGACCGGCAATCATGTCTATGGCAACCGTACCGAACACCTGTTTTTTTGCCTCAGCGACAAACGCATTGCCTGGGCCGACAATCTTGTCCACCTTCGGCACACTCTCGGTGCCGTAGGCAAGCGCAGCCACCGCCTGGGCGCCGCCCGTCATGAATATGCGGTCAACCCCGGCGACATAAGCCGCCGCAAGGATGTTTTTGTTTATCTCTCCGCCCGTGGGTGGTGTCACCATTATTATCTGCGACACTCCGGCAAGCTTTGCCGGGATGCAGTTCATCAGCACGGATGACGGATACGCCGCCGTACCGCCCGGCACATAGAGTCCGACTTTTTCTATCGGAATGACCTTTTGCCCCATCACCACGCCGGGAGTGTCGTTGACGATAAAGCTGTTGCGCACCTGGTGCCTGTGGAAAATTTCTATATTCTCTTTTGCACGGCGCAGCACCGCCATGAGTTCCGACGGAGCGGACTCCGCCGCCGCTTTTATCTCATCGCGGCTGACTTCAAGGCAGTTGAGGTCCGCTTTATCAAATTTTTTTGCATAGTCGATGAGCGCCTTGTCTCCGCGCGCCCTCACATCGGCGATTATGCCGCTTACTATGCCCTCCACATCGGTCTTTATCTCCGCGCGCGCAAAGATTTCTTCTTTTGATATATCGTTGAATTTGTAGGTTTTTATCATTGTCGGTCTCCTCTCGCATACACTTACTCCGCCTGTTTACGCAAACTCTCGTACACCCTCATTATGCTGTCATGGCAAAACTTAAAGCTTGCCTTGTTTGCAATGAGCCGCGCCGAGATCGGCACAACCGTCTCGATAGGTTCAAGCCCGTTTTCCCTGAGCGTCGTTCCAGTCTCCACAATGTCCACAATCACATCGGACAAATCCAGAATAGGCGCTATCTCAATAGATCCGTTCAACTTGATGATGTCTATGTCGCGCCCCTTTTTCTCGTAAAAATCGCTCGCTATGCGCGCAAACTTCGTCGCCACACGCAGGGTTCTGTCCGCCCTGTCGCGAAATGTTGATTTTGCGGCGACAGCCATGCGGCACTTGCCTATCCCAAGGTCGAGCAATTCATACACATCCGGCGAATATTCCAGCAAAATGTCCTTGCCGGCGATGCCGACATCAGCCGCACCGCGCTCCACATATATGGGAACATCGGACGGTTTGACCCAAAAATAGCGCACACTTCCGTCCGCACTCTCCAGTATCAGCCGACGGTCGTTCTTGTCTGTCTCGGGCACGGGATAGCCGGATTTTGCAAGCATGGCGCACACCTTTTCGCCCAGTCTGCCCTTCGGCAAAGCAATGTTTATAGGTCTCATCGGTCAGTCCCCCTTTTGCCGAGAATGATTTTTTCGCGGCAGCGGAATTTGCCCGTGTCGCTCTTTTGCACAATAACCGTCCTGCCCGTGTCATTGACGGCGCGCACCTCCTGTGATACCGTGAGCGGCTCCGCACCGCCCGATATCATGAGCACATCGGCGTCATATTCTTCGTCGCTGCCGAGCAGCCGTTCAAACATATTCATGTATATGGCAAAGCCTATGGCGCGTGATTTTTTACCCATCTTCGACATGAGTCCGTCATACTGCCCTCCGCTGAGCACATCGGACGGGATGCCGTCTATGTAGCCGCAGAACACTATGCCGTTGTAGTACTTCATGTTGTTCACCACAGAGAAATCTATGTGCACTCTGTGAGCCACGCCGCAGTCGGACAGCACGGCGCATATGTCGCGCAGTTCGTCCGCCGCCTTTTTGGTCGCCTCGTCGGTGCAGAAGATGTCCAGTTTGTCCACAACCTCGGTTATGGGACCGTACACCGTCACCAGGGCGCAGATGCGCGCCTTGGCGTCATCGTCCATGCCTATGCGTGTGCAGACGGATTCAAGCGCCGGCAGATTTTTTTCGCCCACGGCGGCAAGTATCTCACGCGCATCGCCGCCCCGTGCTCCGCACGAGTCTATAAGCGCGGACACAAGTCCAAGGTGTGACACATCGAGCATATAACCGGCGCTCACCGCACCCAGGCTCTTTGCCGCCAGGGTGAGCACTTCGCAGATGCAATATGTGTCCACATCGCCCATGCACTCCAGCCCCGACTGCATAATCTCCCTGAAATCGTGACCGCCCGACACGCGGTATACATTTTCGTTGTAGTACATTCGCTGAACGCCGCTCATGTCGTCATCAAAATTCTTTATGATGGATATGGTGACATCGGGTTTCATGGCGAGCAGTTTGCCGTTGGTGTCGGTAAATGTAATCACCTTGTCGCTGACGAGGTAATCTTTATTTTTAACATATGTATCGTATTCCTCAAATTTGTTCATCTTGAAACGGCGATATCCGCGCTGTTCATAGATTTTTCCGAGCCGCTGAGTAAGGCTCTCGGCTGTCTGTCGCATAATGAGACCTTCCTTTCGTTTGATGATCTTTCAGACTGCACAACACTTTATTGTGTTAAAGCGTTACTATGCTATAACAATATCATAAAATCCGCTCTTTGTCAATACAAAAGCGGATTTTTGTGCAAATAGTATATTATTTTTTGATTTTGTCAACACCCACGCATATTATTACGGTCACAAGCATATCGGTCAGTGTGTTGCCCAGCGGCAAATCAACAGTCATGAGATATCTGTACAGCACAAAACCGATTACCCAGATAACAGCGTTGCGTACATCTATCCCCTTGCTGCCGCTGTTGCGATGAAGTATAAAACTGTCGGCAATCTGTATGGCAATCATAGGCGCAAACACCGAGCCTATGAGATACAAAAATCCCGTGATGTCATCCATGGGAAATAGCATAGCCGCCACGGTGCCGATAATCGTGATTACGATTGCCGCGTGCTTGCCTTTTATCTTTTCAAAAACAGATTCCGATGAAATACCGGCGGAATATGCATCGAGAAAAGTGGTAGTAACCGTGGAGAACACCACTATGAGAAGTCCGCCGATGCCAAGACCGGACTTAAGCATTATCTGTGCAATGTCGCTCTCGGCAGTGATGATGGCGGCGCCCATGCCTATGATATACATCCAGCAGCTGACAAGTCCGTATGTAACTGCGCTGACGGCGCTTGCTTTGCGCGGATTTGCCGCCTCACGGGTGTAGTCCGATATCAGCGGCAGCCACGAAAGAGGCATGGCAACAGCAAGTTCCACTGCCGCGCCGAATGACAATGTATCGTCAAGAGCCGCGCTTGCGCCGTGATTACCGTGCGCTATAAGAAAACACAAAACTATCGTGAGCACAAAGAGCATTGCCATTGCCGCTGTGTTTAGACGGCGCAAATTGGTTATGCCGATGCATATCCACACAAGGATGAGCACTCCGAGAATGAGAGCCCATATACGCGCGTCAATTGCAAATATGCCCCCGGCGGCAAGCGCACCGTCATATATCATTATTGCCGTCCAGCCGACAAGCTGAATCACATTCATCAGTGCAAAGAATTTTCCGCCGCCGCTGCCAAAACTGTCCTTAACAGTCTCCATGGAGCTTTTGCGGCGCGTTCCGCCGATTACACCGGAAAGGTAGAGCAATATGCAGCCGATTATGTGACCGATTATTATTGCCGCGATGCCCTTTGCAAAGCCGAGCGGTGCAAAGGATATTCCGGTGAGTATCTCCGCAAGAGACACCGCCGCGCCGAACCATATGAGTCCGTTATCAAAAAGCGTGGTTTGTTTATTCATTGTATTGTTCCTTTCGTCCATTCGTTATTAATCGCAAATCCGTGGTCCATCGGTCCGCTGCCGGCGCCGAGGTCGAGCATTGCAGCGAGTGCGCCGGATATATAGTCCTTTGCACGCCTTACCGACTCATCCATGCCAAACCCCTTTGCAAGATTTGCCGCGATTGCCGATGACAGCGTGCACCCCGTGCCATGTGTATTCGGATTGAAAATCCGCTTGCCGCTGAACCAGCGGCAGTCACCGTCACGCCATAGCAGATCGTTTGCATCATTAAGATTGTGACCGCCTTTTATGAGCACGGCGCAATCAAATTTTTTGCCGAGAATCTCCGCCGCGCTCACCATATCATCCGCAGAGTTTATTTCAATTCCGGAGAGCACCTTTGCCTCGGGAATGTTGGGCGTGATGATGTCTGCCAGCGGCAGAAGCTCCGCGCAGAGCGTATCCACAGCATCATCACTGATTAGCTTTGCGCCGCTTGTCGCAACCATAACAGGGTCGGCGACAATGCTTTTTGCGCCGTATTGTTTCAGCTTGTCCGCAATGGTGCGGATAAGACCGCACTCGGACACCATGCCTATCTTCACGGCGTCCGGATAGATGTCGGTAAACACACAGTCGAGCTCCTGTGCAAGAAAATCATCAGTAGCGTTCATTATCGCCGTCACACCAAGAGTATTCTGCGCTGTCATTGCCGTAATTGCCGATGTTGCAAACACCCCGTTTGCAAGCATTGTTTTTATGTCCGCCTGTATGCCGGCGCCGCCGCCGGAATCACTTCCGGCAATTGTAAGTGCTGTTTTCATTTTTTCTCTCCGTTCATTTTTATGTTGTTCTGTCGTCAGTGATCCTCTGCTGACCGAGCAGATCTGCCAACTTGATATAATCATTTTTGTAATTTTCCACAAACACATCCGCCTCTGCCATGAGGGCGTCTTGATTCGGTTCGCCGCTGTCTGCCACGCCAACCGTGACAAACCCGGCCTGCGCCGCAGTGCGCAGGGCATAGAGCGAATCCTCAAAGACAAGCGTATCTCTCGGATTTGTGCCGAGATATTCCGCCGCCGTGTTATATATCAGCGGCTCGCTCTTGCTCGTGTTCATCTCGCCCGTGGTGAAGATTTTGCCGATGTACCCGAGAAGGGCGTTTCTCTCCAGCGCCGCCTTAACATGGGCGCGCGGGCTCAATGTAGCCGCCGCCATGGGAATACCGCTGTCGGCAAACAACCGCAAAATTCCGTCCGCACCGACTTTTGCCTCGGCACGGTTCATATAGAAATCCTCAAGATATTTTTTGATTTCTCCATTGATATCTTCCGCAGTTTTGCCCTGAAGAAAATTGTCGTGCAGATATTGCGCCCCCTGCTCCATGCTCATGGAAAACAGAATTTTGTCAATGCCGTTCGGCGGCTCGATTCCGCATTTTCGCAAGTAACTGCTGCCGACGCTATTCCATAGGGGCATAGTGTCGAGCAAAACCCCATCTATGTCAAAAATGACTCCTTTTATCATGCTTTCAACGCTCCCTCAACAGCCGCCCTCAAGGTGCGTGCCGCCCCGGCAATATCATCCGCACAGTAAATCGCGTTTATCACCGCAACACCGCATATACCGCTGCCCGAGAGTTTTGACACATTGTCCGCCGTTACTCCGCCTATGGCTATAACTGGGATTGACACTGCATTGCATATGTCGCGCAGTGTGTCGTAGCAGACATCTTCGGCGTCATCCTTTGAACCGGTGGGAAACACTGCGCCCACGCCAAGATAATCCGCACCGCATTTTTCTGCCGCTACCGCCTGTTCCACGGTTTGAGCGGACACGCCGAGAATTTTGCCCTTGCCTATGCGCGCGCGGACATCTCCCGCCGCCATATCGCTCTGACCCACATGAACGCCGTCGGCGTCGACCTCGACGGCAAGCTCCACATCGTCGTTTATAACAAAAGGTACTCCGTACTCGGCGCACAGCACCTTCAGCGAGCGCGCCTCTGCGGCAAATTCCTCTTTTCCGAGGTGTTTCTCCCTCAGTTGAACAAAGGTTACTCCGCCGTCCAGGCTCTGCCTTACCGCCTCTGTCAGGCTAAGGCTGCCGAGTCCGCGGCGGTCCGTCACACCGTAGAGCAAAAGATCATCTGATTTCATATTTGGCGCCCCTCTCCAAAGTTTCGCCGTCCATGTTGTACACGGCGTCTATTATTCTGTTGCGATATGTTGAATTGCCGTCACCGGGGAGCATATTGCCAAGGGCAATCTCTCCGGCAAGACCCATGGTGCAAACCGCCGCAGTGCAAGCCATGAAAAGATTTTCGCGGTTTGCCGCGGCAAATGCCGTCATCATGCCCGAAAGCTGGCACCCCGTTCCCGTGATTGACGACATCTGCGGCGCCCCGTTGCGAATAACCGCACACTGTTTGCCGTCCGACACCAGGTCGATTGCTCCCGTTATCGCAACAACACAGTTTGTGTTCTTCGCAAAATTCTTTGCGAACTCCACAGAAAAGTCAAGATTTTCATCCGTTACAGCGTCTGCCACATCCGCATCAACACCATTTGTGGTGCCGCTGCCCAGGGCAAGAGTTTTAATCTCGGATATGTTGCCCCTTATAACAGTCGGGTGCAATTCTTTCACTACCCTAACTGCCGTATTGGTGCGCAAAGGAGATGCACCGGCACCCACGGGATCAAGCAATATGGGGTGATTCAGTTCGTCTGCTCTGTGACCGGCAATGAACATAGCTTCTATGCTGCACTTGTTCAGTGTGCCTATATTTATGTTCAGTGCCGAGCAAATTGTTGTGATGTCGCGTACATCATCCGGTTCATCCGACATTATGGGGCTGGCACCGCAGGCAAGAATTATGTTTGCCACATCGTTCACGGTCACATAATTAGTTATGTTGTGCACAAGCGGCACGGTTTTTCCGACATTTTCAAAACAGGTTTTCATTTGTTTGCCCTCCGTTCGATACATATAAAATACAAAATGCGGATACACCAATTTAGGCATATCCGCAGCAAAATAAATAACCGTTGTGCAAAGTGACATTCCTTTCGTTGGCATTATCCAAATCAAGTGTAAAGGTCAGAGCGACACAGCTCTTTCTCAGCCCGCTTTGCGCGAGCTCCCTCGTCACACTAAGTATATCACGGCGGCGCGATAAATGCAAGCACTTTTTATCGGAATTCCAAAAACTCGGACAACGCAACAAATACAAGCACTGCGGCATATACTGGATTGTGGAGGTGTTCAGCGTTGTTATCATTTATCCTACCGTTTTTCTATGCACTGCCGAACATAATTTTTACCGTGTCATATGTATCCGGGGCAAATTCGTTTCAGACGCCCCTCTCGGCGCAGGAGGAGCGCGACTGTCTGCGCCGCTATGCCGACGGCGACATGGACGCGCGCAACATTTTGATAGAGAGAAACCTGCGTCTTGTCGCCCATGTGGTGAAAAAATATTCGTCCGCAGACAGCGACACGGACGACCTGATATCCATAGGCACAATCGGATTGATAAAAGCGATATCCACATTCAACCCCGACAAAGGC
>ERZ808246.1693-NODE-1693-length-15303-cov-12.402787_pt1 | contig 15303 bp, 18 predicted proteins | sample MGYA00521083_ERZ808246 | MGnify/ENA primary metagenome ERZ808246 (study PRJEB31516, sample SAMN03275577) | gut metagenome | biome: mammalia-associated habitat; material: feces | host: Papio cynocephalus | place: Kenya | collected 2012-07-07 ...
CGATCCAGTAATAGCCTGTCATCGTGTCCTTGTGTTCCGCCGTACTTGCGTATACTTCAATGCTGCCATCACTAGAAAAACTTTTGTATCGAATAGCGCGGTTAATTTTTTAGTGTTTCCATTAGCATTACTTTACCTGCAATAAATGTCTGGCTTTCCACTCCCGTGCAATAGTTATAAATTTCTCCCTGTTTAAAATATTCGACTAGCTGTTCTTCTGATGAAGGGGTTCCCATTTCGAATGCAATATTATTTTCAGCCAATTTATCAACAATGTCGGCCGTTAAAGTAGTGTCAATCCATCCGAAAACGAAAACAGTATTTTTCCCGTTTTGCAAAGAAATTAATTTTTGAATAATTGAATCCGTCAATTGTCGCGGCTGTGTACTAACGCGTGCCGTTGGAATGTTGTCAATAATCCACGGAATGTTATCAAACGTTCCCGCCCATGACGTTTTGCTTACCATTCCGTATCTTTTAATAACGTCACATGCTATTTTTGCTTGTTTAGAACTCATTCCTTTTATTTCGACGTATAGTTCGATGCCTAAAAATTTTGCTAATTTTACCATATTTTCGAATTTTAACAAATGATATCCAACTTTTGCATAATTATAAGCATTTAAATCGTTAAAAGATGTTTCCGAAAAGTAGATCGGCGGGTCAGTCGATACTAGTTTCCCGTTGTCGTAGTAAACATTTTTATAATACTGATTTATATATGAATCATGCCAGCACACGGGTACGTCATCTTTTGTAAATATAATGTCGCATAATAAAACCCTAAATCCCATGTTATACGCTTCGATGAAGCTATCAATACTCTGCATCGGAGATTTTAAACCTGCACCAATTCTCTGTATGCTTCGTAGACACTTGTTAAAAGAGGGATTATACGTATTATTAATAGTTTCTATTTCGTTTGTCACATTAATATATGTCATTTTTTTAACTGTGTTAACCTTATATCCTTGCGTGTAAAGTTTAACGCCGTTTTTTGGTATTGTTAATAAATAAGTAAAATCTTTCTTACTTGTATCCTCTCTTTCGCTTCCAAATAGTTTTACAATGGCTTTGTTTTCTGCGTTTGCTACAATAATTGAATATTGATTTTTATAGTTATATTGTACGGCGCTTATTAGGTATTGTTCGCCTTCCGTGCATGCTGTAGTGCCCGATATAAAAGTACCATAATTTGGACCTGTGACAACATTAACGTTGTTATTGTCATCAACCGTGTAAATAGACGGATAATCAATGTTAAGAGTTACTTCCGCAACTTTTTCGATGCTCTCGAGCGCTAAGTTAACTGCTTTATTTTGCGTATCAAACTTATTACCTACAATTCCAGCATCAGCCGCCGCACCTGTTATAGTCAATGATGTATCAATAGGTGGATTACTTGGATTCGTTATATGTTCTGTTAACCATTTATTCGTTTCGCTTTCTGCGGACGGTTTTATTAATTTTTGCAGTTCTCCATTTTCTATAAGGTCGTCAATTTTTTTGTTTACCTCGGTTTGTAAATTTAGATTTGTAAAATACGTATTTACGAAATTATATAAATCCTTATAACTTTCTACTAACACCTCTTGTGCATCAAACATTTCCATTACTGTTTTAAATAGCACGGTAAATTTATTATCTAAACTTAATGTGCCGTTGAAGTCGTACGGAATACCTCTTACATTAGCAATAATTTCGCACGCTTGCTGAATCATTTCGTTTAAGTCAGGCACGTTTGGAAAATCCGGTAAATTATTGGTCATCGCAATACCTCCTAATCATACATTTGATAAAACAACTCTTTACAATTATCGCATAATCGCTTGTTGATATTAACAATAATATTGCGATATTTTGCAATCTCATCGGAATAACTTCCGACAAAACCGCTTTCCGTTATTTTATCATTATTATTTGCGGTAAAATCTTTTGTTTCTGTATCTTTTCCGGTATGTTCTCCGTTATTAACTGTATTCGTTACCGTTCCATTTGTTCCATTGCTTTCCGTTTTTCCCCTATCCATACCGGATGCATAATCAGTTCCTGCAAAATTTACCTGTGGAAGATCAGAATGTATAGATTGATTTTCGTTTGTCATCTGTGAGCTTGTGTTACTATCAAGTGCAACGGTATCTTTATGCGTGCTTTCCGAATTATTCACCCCACTTGTGTTTTCCTGTCGCGTCATTTTCGTGTCACGCTCAAAAACATGATTTTTTAAAGGGTTATAGTCAAAAGTCATACTTTTGTACAACTGCTCATAATACGGCATGTTTAATGTTAGTACTCGTTGCAAATGATACCGAAATTCTCCAATCGTTTCCGTTCCGAGCTGTTCCCGAAAATACTGCAAACAAAAAGTTTTTTCAAATTTTTCTTTCAGTTCTGTGTATTCCGGTGCATCACCCGAAACATAAAAAGGATAAGAAAACGAAAATACCAATTTACGCGCCTGCTCTATCATGTCGTCGATCGTCTGATTTTTGAGTGGGTTTAAAGTGTTTTCAGCAATGATAAACTGTTCCATAGAATTTGTCACTGTTTTTGTTTCGTATGGATAATATAAAAACACGTTATTCCTCCTCTCCAATGTTTTCCGGCTCGCCGTTATTGCTCGCATTGCTACGTTTAAATTCATCCGGCGCGTTAATATTCGTAACCATTTTACTATTAAACCTCACATGCATATCAAGACCAAACATTTCGTTTGCGGCATCAAGCCCGCGCTGAATGCAAGCGATATTTCCATTTCTTGACATTTCAATTTCACCGTCGTTATAGCTTGTTTCTGCGGATACCAGCCGTTCCGGTTTCTCAACACCGCTCGCTTCAATGCCTAAGTCCGCTAGCGTTTCTGCCACTTCTCGCAAGCACGCAGTATCAAGCTCATTAAATAAGGCTTTAACGCCTAAATCAATCGTTTCTGTAGCAACCTGCGATTTAAAATCTTTTTTTACACGGATAAACGGGATATTCTGCACCCATTTATGCAAAAAATTGTCAACCGTTAACTTCTGTGAGCTGTCTGCGCTTACAAGAACAGGCGTCCTTTGCTGAATAACGTTAACTCTGCACGATGCTTTCTTTTCTGCAAGTGACTGGCAATGTAGAATAATACCATTAATTTCTGGAATCAAAAACGGACGCGCACATAAAAGTACGCTATCGTCTTTATCTGCATTTTCGTAGTAACTCCCGTTCATCCCATAGGCAATCCGATCCATCGGAATTCCGTAAACGTCCGGTTCTCCTACAAGATTAACGCCAAAAACTCCATATAGATCATCCACCACAGGAGCTTTTTTAAACAAACACAACCCATTCCACAGAAAATAGCTATTCAGCACGCGCGGCGGAATTTCTTTTGGCAGTCCGTCATACTCATAGCGCGATAATGCAAGATTCACAAATTTCTGGAAATAGTAATCAAAATACTGTTGTTCCACGGGACTTGTATTTTCGTTTCCTGCGCCGTTATTCCAGACTGCTTTGTTTGGCACTCTGAATTTGTTATCATACAATTTTATCACCTCCTAGTTATTTTCTAATCCATAGTTGCCAACATCGTCCGTGTGCCAAAACGTTACGCCCCGATTAAACATCGCTTGCAAAAAGTTGATATCATCTAATACACCCGCCCCATGTAAGCCGCAATTAACCGTTTTTACAAAATTCCAATTTGATCTTCCTGTAATATTAGGCACTTTGATTCTGTGTGTGGCGTATCCATACATTGTAAAGTAATCATCAATGTTTTTCGCCATCTGTGCCGTTACACTCATTACATGCAAATGAATTTGGCTTCCAAACAATGCGGCGGCAACGTAACTGCCGCTTGAATTTCCTTTTGCAGTGGGGGGAATAAGATCATGGCTTTCTTTTTGTGCGTTGATATTTTCGTTAAGCAGATAACTTGAACTTGCCGCGGAATAGATACTTTCTAGCCCTGTACCTAAATTTCCTGTTAATGCCCCTACCAGACCATTCGCCAGATTTCCTATTTGCGAAAAAGAATTTTGCTTTACTGCGTAGTCCCACAGTGGACTGCTTTGCGCCAAAAACGCTTGATAGCTGTCGTTAGTCCACGCACACTGAGGGAAATTGTTTAGCACAAAACCGAATTGTGAAAAGCCCCCGACGTTTTTATATTTTCGCGGTACGATAAAAACCGAAGGAATATTTAACTGCACTCCATATACATTAAAAGTCAAACTTCCATTTTCACCAAATTCGAAATTATACGTATGCTGTACTCCAGAGCCATCGTTTACTAAACAATAACAATAGGGGTACTGAAAAAGCTTATTGTTTTTTGGCGTGTACCCGTCAATTTTTACAGGCTGTATCGTCTCATTTGTGTACGCGGTTTTGTCCGTTTGAAAACATGCCTCAGGAGCTTGATAAACATTAACGATAGCATCTCCGTTTCCACTATTCACATAATTTTGTATCGCACTAATTAGATTCGTATAATCAGTTTTCCGCACATACGTCAAGCCAGATAAAATACCCTGTATATTTACAGGCACGATATTGGTTCCATTTTCATCCGCGCTCGCACTTAGACAATATTGTGTAGCGCCAAGATTTAGAATTTTAGAATCTTGTGCATTATCTACATACTCTCCCGTTTCTAGATTTTCGGGAACGAGATTAACACCAACTACATCAGCACTTTTGTCTACATGTTCTCTTTCCACAAAGCACGGTTCTAACTCCAGCCCGTAAAAACTATTCTGAAAACGATCTGGCTCAAAAAAGATTTTGAATGAATTGTCACTCATCCATTCCACGCGTGTGATAAATCCAAAAAACCATTCCTCCGAGTACGGCAAATTCTGAAAAGCAAGATAGTTGCACTTCAAAATCTCGTTTTCATTCCCCTTGCCTCGATAACTCAGCTCTCCAAATCTCACGGGAGTAGACTGTGTATAAGTCTTGACCGCTTTTGCTCTCACATGCGCAAGACATCCGGTTTTACCATTGTCGTAATACCGGACATGCTCGTAATCATTGCCCCATTCAATTCCCGATGCCAAAATCACCGTAGTTTGAGGGGCAACCGCCGCCACATTACTTTGTGACGGCATTGGAATAAAATTATCCATAAGTTACCCCCTACGATTAGTCTGTAGTAAACTTGATTGTCGCTGTTTTTGACTTATCATAACGGCTTGTTACCGTTACGGAAAGTGTTCTTCCACCCGCTTTGTTTTTCAATCCAGTCTCATTTTTAGCGATACGTAAAATCGTAGTGCCCGGAATGACAAAAGTATCTTCGGACGAATTGCCTTCCACAACATAATCTACTGCCTTATCTGCTACACCTGTAGATGTCACTGAGAAGTTAGCAGAAAAATCTACGTCTGATCCAACTGAAACGTTACCTTTTGCAGTAGCATTAATACCAGATACAACCACGCTTTCCGTTGTGAAAACGATGATCGGATAAAACGGAGAATAAGAAAACATCTCTTTAACCGTGTAAGTGCTGTTCCAGCGCAGTCCACGGTTGACATTATCTTGCACCATCATGCGATACTGCTCTCTGATCTTAAAAAACCGCTTGTCTACCAGTACCGCCACGATTCCCTCAGCATCGTTAAAGTTGTCGATCAAAATCTGTTGAGCCTGCGGAATCATCCGATCCAGATTATACGCACTTGCGTAAGAATCAACATTCATGGCGGCTTTGGTGTCCGGATCGACAAAAAGTAAAATGTTATCTTTGCTCGATGCCGATGTCGCGCCAGCGTAGTTATACAGTGGGTTTGGGAACTGGATTTTGTCAATATAGCTCTGAATCGCTTTTGCTAGAGCGTTTGCAGATGCCTGATTTGTCACCGCGTCAACATGCACCGGATAAACCGCTCCATTACCTTTTGCCGCCGCGATTAACTGCTTTGCTGTAGTAAACTCATCCCAGTTGCACGCGGAAACGATGCTTTCCACTTTTGCGGCAATCATGTTTCGTAATCCATACTCATCCAAAAATGCCCCACGCATATCCTCAAACCAGATCGTGACAGGATAATCCTGCGCAAAGTTAATCTTGTGATAAGCCGCCATGATATAAGCATCGTAAATTGCAGTAGCTTCTTCAACAGAGATTTTCGGATCGTGTGCATATCCAGTCGCAAAATTTACGAAAACTTCCTGTTCGCCGATGCCAAACGGCATAGTATTCTGATTCAGCACACGTAACGGATTTCGGAAAATGCCCGTGCTGATCGTCTGGCTGGCATAGTAATTAATCAGTGCGGGCGCAAGCTCGTTTCTCGGTGTCGGGTTGTACGGGTCAAAAAGCGTGTTTTTGATGTCCGCAAGGTTTTCCTGTGTTGCCACCGGAACGCGGTCTCTATAATCAACGCTCATATACGGCCTTACCGCATTCAGCATATTTACATTGGTCATTTCTACGTTTGCCATTACTCTGTACCTCCATTAAAAAAATTTTTTTCGATGTCAAAATCTTCGATTCTGACATTTTCCACTTCTTCCGGTGCAGCTCCTGTAAAATCACTTGTTTTTGTGATGGTAGTGTCGGTGCTTCGATCTGTCCATCTTCTTCTAATTTCCGCGGCGGCGTTTTCGTAACGATTTCTAAAGTCATCGCGTTCCGCAATCAGCTGATCGCGTTCGCTTGTAAGGTCTGCGATAGACTGATCGTCGGCACCGATCGCGTCATTTAATGCCGCGATAGCGTCTCCATGCGTTTCCACGTCGGGGATGATCCCGATAAGCTCTTCAAAAGCTTCTCTTGCTGTCATTTTAAAACCTCCTTTTTATTAATGGATATAGCCAAATCGGCATATGATGCCGTTTCGCTCTTTCTGGATGTGGCGGTTCTGGCGGCGTTCCGCCGCTCAAATACCGATAAACCATAACGGAATTGTTTAACCGCTCTGCGTCGGATAAATACCGATTGCCAACGATCCATGCCGTAATAGTTGCGTCTTGTGCATGGGCAAGAATATAATCATAGCATTCCTTTGCTTTTTCCTGTCGCAATGACAACGTGCCGTCATCGCTGATTCCTTCCCATCCTCTCATATAAGCAGATGTTAACGCGTTAAGATCGGTGCTGTCACTTGTCAAAAACGCTTGTAGATTTTCGTAGCCCCTTGCCGCCCCCGTGCTATACCACTCATTCTCGTAAATCAGATACTCCAGCTGTGCATCTCCGTTATCCATGCTGTACCCGTTTGCATCCAGCCAGTTAAACAATTTTGTTTTTCTGTTCGTAACCGCGTTGTCCGTCCACTGCCCTAGTCCATATCCAGCCGCACCAACGATCGTGCCTTGCCACAATGCCGGATTGATTGTTGACTCCTGCCAAAAGTTTCCGCACATCGCGGCGATGACAAAAAGGCTAATGTTGCTCCCAACCTCTTGTGGATACCGATATAAATACGTCCATCTGCTATAAGGGCTGACAAATGTATTAATACTTACTTGATCAACTAGCGGGTAAGAATTGGTATGTGCTCCCATCGTATAACCGCCGCCGTCCGCGGGCGTGTGTACCATTTCTGTATGTCCGCTTCTCCACAGGATATCGCCTTTTTTCCATTTTTGATTTGCAGTTCCTTTTTTCCATCCTGCTTTTATCAGATATTCGTCCATGGATCGCGTCGTAAACCACGGGTTGTTATCAAAAAACCCTGCCACGGTACAACAATACGACATAAGGCTAGAGCAATCAAAATACGTAATACCGCCAACGGTCTTTTTTTCGCGGTACGCCAGTGAGTAACCAACTTTTGGATCATTACATTCCGTGATACACTGATTGTATGCTATGGTAAGATTAGGCACGTTCCAAACCCTCTTTTGCTACAAAACCTGTATAAACGATTCCGTTAATCACTGCTTTTACAAGATACCATGTTCCCGTATAATATCCGTAATTTCGCACACTTGTTGCGGCTGGCATGGTTAAAATGATTTCTTTATTTGCTCCTGTACGGAGATTGTAACGATCCACCGTAACATAACATCCCGCAATTGCCTTATCAAAACTTTTTGCAGAGTCGATTTTCAGATTTCGCTCCACAGCTTTCTGATCCTTGCCGTTTCCGCTGTACCGATAATGCACAACATTATCATATGGTAAATCATAGTAAGCCCGCACACAGATTTCTTTTCCAGTCTGATCCCCTGTTTTACCATCAATCCCACCTGTCTCTGACTGGCTCGCGTGTACAATGTGCGCCGCATCCGTTGACATGGTAACATGATGTCCTGCGGCAAGGTGGACATCTCCTCTTTTCCACGGTTTCGCACATTTTTTAAAGGAGCACGTTACAAGCTGACTTTCCAGATTCCGCGTAGTGCTGTATTTGCTCACTGCAAAACCTGCATTTGCAAGCGCTGTTCCGACAAAAGACGAACAGTCATAATCCGGTCCATTTCTGTGTACCTGCGAATATCCGTGCCGATCATCGGCGGCGATACTTTCCATCCATGACACTGCCTTGTTGATGTCACCCATTGTTTACACCTCCCAAGTGCTGACATAACGAATTAATTGCTGTAGTGTTTGCTTCAATACTTTTTCGCAATTCCTTAATCTCTTCCGCGTGTGCGTCTTTTTCCTTCAACATATACCAAAAGAGCGCACCGCAACACACGATCGGAAATCCTAAACTCCCGATTAACTGAGTAACCGTTGATATGTCCATCTATTCGTCCTCCTTCCCAAACCACGTTTCCCAACGTTCAATTTCATCCAAACTGTCACATAAAATAAAATTATGGATAAATCTTACCGGACCTTTCGCGCTATACGCGTTTCCGTCCATAAAAAAGTGGTTCCAAAGATAGCGCGCGTGACTCTCAAAATTTTCATGCGGCACGACAATCAGCGTGTCTTTTTCGTCGCCACTATATCTAACCGTATAGGCAAGGTATTTATATTCGTTCCGCGTCATCTGCACAATCATGCTCAGCACGATACTTTCCATATAACCTCTTTTCCGCCCTGTTCAAACGGAGAAAAACCGGAGACTTGCCAAAGACAGGGCTGTTTACTCAACAGTGGCATTCCCCTTTTATCCGGTTTTTCCCTCTGTCCATACTATACAGCTTTTTTGTCCGTGTGTCAAGGACAAAAATAAGATTTTGTCCGCGCCACGCAAACACTATTTATACAGATCGATGCCCAAAATGTCTATCATCATGTTTTTGCTGTCAAGATCGTCAAACCTTAAATATGCTTTCCGGTACGCGTCCTGCAAAGATGCAAAAAGATAGTCATAGTGTTCCAGCATCACCGTATTTTGCGTATGATCTCCATCTTTAAACACTGCGATAAACGGACATGACGGATTTGCGTTATGTGTTACGTAAAGATACCCTTCCTCATAGTATTCGTACACGCCATACTGTTTTCCGCTCCGCTCGATCGTAAATAAATATTTTGACCGTCCAGTAGGCTTTTGCACAAAAACAGCGTCATTAATTAACATGGCATCTCCAACGCTCATACTTTGCATGTAATGTCCTTTTCGGAATGCCTTTAACGATGTGTTTTCCCACATAGCCTTACTTGCACTCTCGTTGCGCGTAAATTCACACACAAAACCACTGCCATGCATCATTTTCGTTTCTTTCTGATATCTCTTGTGGATTCCGAAAAAAACAAAATATGGATTCAGCAACGATATATTATTACTTGCCATAACCAGCTTAAACCATCTGGACTGCGCACCGTTTCCCCTGCTCACTGTCATTAACAGCGATTGTAATTTTTCACACTCATCTTTTACATATTGTCCGCTTTCCATGCTAAATTCGTCAAAAAACAAAAAGTAAATATCCCTAAAATATGGACTCAGCTTTTTCACGCTATCCATTTTTGAGCCGAAGCTAAACGCACATCCAAACGGCACACCATCCAGTGTGTATTGCACAACATTACCGTTTTTGTCTAAGGCTTTATGCTTAATCTCCGTCCCTAACAATGGATACTGATTTAACATATCCTCATACATCGCCCCCGCGCCTGTCATTTCTCCTTTTGTCCGAAAAATCCATCCTGTCTGCATTCCATACTCTTTACATAAGATGCAACTTGCCGCGGCAAATGCACTTGTTTTTCCAGCGCTTCGGTTACTGCAAGTAATCGCAGTTCCTGCAAAGTCTCCGTCAACGTCTTTTTCCCTAAATAACCTAATTGGATTATAATACTCTATCTTTTTTCCGTTTTCGTCCGTTGCTTCAAACTTCACCGCATATTTTTCAAAAAGCTCTTCCCACGGAATCTCATCCCAAAAAATCATAGTTTTCCATATGTTTCACGTGAAACATTCTCCTTTCCGCGCGCGTGCGCGTATCTGCCGTTTGACTGCTGCCGTTTGACCGCCGTGCAACTCCCGTTTGACTCCGGTTTATCTTCCGTCTGACTCCCGTTTTACTCCAGTTTAACTCCGGTTTGACTCCGGTTTGACTATCGTTTGACTCCCGTTTGACTGTCGTTTGACTGTCGTTGGACTGCCGTTTGACTGCCGTTTGACTGCCGTTTGACTGCCGTTTGACTTTAGCGGCGATAAGCGCGGCACGTAGTGCGCGATGCGCAGGGTAATAAAAGAGCTACGCTGGTTAAGCGTAGCCCTCTTTTGCATGTATGGTCATTTCGGAAATTTGCACAAGATATAGTTCTATTCAACAAGTTGCATCCGTTCGACGGTCGGTGCACGCGTCCAACGCATGTTATTTTTCAGCGTCGTCAAGAAATGGATTTTTATTCTCGATCACGCCAAATTTGTGAATGTTTACCGCTGTGAGATATGCGGTAAAGCCGCTGTCTCTGCGGTAACGGGTTTCTCCGATGGAGATTGCAAGGTCGATGACAGCGCCTTTTCCAAGCTCGTCAACGGATGATACAAGGTCGCTTTCGCCGCCATCTTCGTAAAACTCGACTGGGTAGCTTGTAAGAGTTTTTACGTATGTTCCGTTGGTGTCGCTGTCTTTAGCTGGAATCCACTTTGCATCTGCCGCGGCATCTGCTCCGAAAACAGAAATGATTTTTTCGGTGATCGCCTGTTTCTGATCCTCTGTGATCGTGGCAGAAAGGTTGGTTTTTCCGTCCTGCTCGCGTGCGTAGATAACAGTTGCGTTTTTGATTGTCATTTTTACTTTGCTCATGATTTTCTCCTTTAAATTTGATTGTTTGTTGTATGTAGTTCCGGCGGCGTGATAGTCACTTTTGACATTTGCATTATGCTGTCTGTTCAGCACCACCGGATGATACGCTTTTTGTTACTGTTTACGTGTCGCATGCGCAAAAAAGAAATCATCATCCATTTCGTACACACCGCAAACGGTATCGCTAAGTACAGCAATGTTCTTATCAGGGTCAAAACCTGCATTCTGCATCGCTTCTTTTTTCGCTTTTAAACTTTTGAGTTCTGTTTCGCTCTCAAATGTTCCCATAATCTGCATCACATCTTTAGAAAGTACTGTCATGATGTACTTCTCAACTTTTGTTCTTGTCATTGTTTTTCCTCCTTTAGGATTTTGTTTATTTGTTCTTTACAAGTATATAATACTACTGTGTTGTCCGCGTGTCAAGGACTTTTTTAAAAAAATGTTTTTATAAGACGGACTAAAACGGAAGAAACAAAAAGAAAATTACAAGCACAATAAAGTAAATCACGGAATCCCAATTTTCGCGGAAAACGGAAATCATCGCTCCAAAAATCAGACATAATCCGAATAAAAAATAAATCATTGTTATTCCCCCTCTCTGTGTGCTGATAATAGCACCTCTGCATACTCGTTTGTGATCCCGAGCGTATAAGTGGTGTCTAAGATTCCTATGTTTGATGCTGTTAAAAAAGTGCACCCGTCAACCGTAATCATGTGCGGGAAACTGTCATCAAACCATGATGTAGTACGCCCGACGTTTTCCATGCGTCTGGCTAATGTAAAGTTGGCAGGGCATTTGATGTTTTCCGCGCCGAGCTTTTTGCTCATCCCTGCTACTGTGGTAACAAAAACACACGGGTCCTTTCCTTTTTTTAAATTGGACGGTTTCCATTCTATTCCGCAGTATTTTTTTGCTCCCAATGTTTTGAATTGTATATACATGTCATCGCAGTCCCACACGCCTAAAACATAGCGTTTTTCACCTACATCGCAATATGCCGGTATATCGTTTTCAATCGCACGTTTTTCCAGTTCGGCGTTTTTTGCGGTAAATTCGGGGATGTGGATGTCGGGATGCAGGAATTTTATTGAGTCCGTGTCACAATATACAACATCATCGCCGACGATATCTATCATATCTTGTAGCTGTTTCCGCGCATGCGCGGTCACGTATATGCCCCATTGATATTCGAGGACGCTGTTATAAGATGTGTAATACTTCTCGAGTGCTTTTTCAGCGTCCGGCAGCGTCTCTATCCATTTTCCTGTGACGTGATCCATTCCCCACTCGGATTGTAATAGATCGGTGACCATCATCCCAAATGTGGAATTGAGCTTGTTTTTGCTCTTCATGTATTCGTAGATTTTTTCGTCAATGCCTTTTAACTTTGATTTTGCGTTAAAGAATGACATCATGCAGTTTCGCAAGGATTCCGGCAATTTTCCGCGCTCTGCAATATAGCATTCCGATACTACGCAAAAATCGTAGTCGTATTGGCAACGGATGATATTAAAGTCGATCTCTGTCAATGGTATCTCAGCCAAATCAATGGACAACACACGCCCATTATCTAACTCACGCTCCGTGCCGTGTTTTTGGCAGTGCCCGAAATCTATGTAAGGGATCGGAACGGGTTTGTCTGCTTTTATCCGCAGGTTTTTAAATTTTACCCGCATGATAACACAATACGTGTTAAGTAACATTTCGAATTGTTCCTGTGTGGTGATGTCAACTTTTGTAAACCGTGACATTGGATAATATGACATTGCAATCTGCGCTGGATAGGAGCTTGAGATGTCCATGGATCCCATCACAAGCGCGTTTTCTCCGTCCTTTGCTTTTATTACTTTTCCAGCGTGTCTGCGGTTCGCGTGTGTATTGCCGCCGCGGAAAGCATCGCGGCATAACAGGTATTGGGGCAGAGTTAGAGCCATTTCGCGGAAACGGTCGGGATAATAGCTTGCATCTGCTTTCATCGCTTTTCGGAAATCGCGCCGGACGTAACCCGTAGATGTTAAAGGGATTTCCGCCAAATTGTCATCCATGCGTTTATCGTGGATGCATTCGCATAAACCGCGTACGTCGTTGTAGCAATAACTTAATTCCTCATCGGTCATTGGCGTGACAGGTGTACGGAGTTTACTATAATCATAAGTGTCTACTAGTTTATAGTGTATTACGCCTTTTGAGTTTTCACAAAATTTTGAAAGTGACATGTTACTCAAAAAGTAGCTACAGCGGAATTCTATTCCATAACGGTGGCAATAGCAACGCATGACTTTATGTGCATCTTTTGCGAAGATTTCGGACATCTCAAAAAGGTTTTTGAGAAATTGGAACTCATATGATAAATTGTGCACATAGATAACAAGGCGTAAGCTATCGCTTAGCTTTAAACTGCGTTTTAAGGCTTCGAAAAACTGCGCTAATTCCTCCCATGTGCGACCAAAAATGACACGGTTTTTAAGGCAAAACTGCCAGTGGTACATATAAGCTTCGCCCTTAAATGATACTTCATGAAGCTTATTGTATTTATTCGCGTCAACTTTTGTTAACGTTGTAGACTCGATGTCAAAAGCAGATTCTATGTTGTAGTAAGACGGAGTGTCTTTTTTCTTGCTATGGCTTCTCACGACACGGATTACATCAAATTCATGCCATGGAAAATCTTCTATGTTGTATATGCATTCCACTTGTTGTGTTTCTGTGTTACCTATTTTGACTGGAACGGTTAATGCACGCATGTTGTCACCTCATCTTAAATGGATTGTCGCCGAAAAAATCGGAATCGTTGGTTACGTTAGCATCAAGAAAGTTTTTATAATCCTCTTCTATCTCTTCTGCGGTTTCATGCTGATCGAGCCGCGATAAAAAATCATCAATGATTTGGTTAGAATCCCAATATTTGCGTAAATTTTTTGTATATAATTTGCTATTCAGAAAATCAACAACATCTTGCAAGTGCGCACCTGTTACGTCGTTATTGATTGGTTTTTTGGACTTGTCAAAGCGGCGGTTAAGCTCTGTTAAAGCTCGGAATCCGGATAGTGTAGAATCTGCCGCATTGAGAAAGTTTACCATCGCGTCAAATTCTGCTCGAATTTCGGAATCATCGCGTTTGATGGATCGTGAAAAACGATCTCGAGAACGGCTGTGTTCGTAGAAAAAAGTTTTCGCGTCTATGTAAGCGCTTGTGGTTACGCCGCGGACCTTTTCCAGTTGGGCAAGGCGGCTATTTGCCACCGCCGTTACTTTTGCCATTTCGCGTTTTATTTGAGAGATAGATAAGTCAAGGTCTTTGTAGATGCTGTAGTCTTTTTGCGCTGGCATTTATTCCACCTCCACTAAGATTTTCCCGTCGAATACAGAAATTGAAATGATTTTGTCATCACCGTAAAAATGTGTAAAGTCTTTACGGGAATTCGAAGTGATTAAAAAAGGTTCGCCTGCGTTGGAAATAACATAAAACTCTTCTTCGTCCATATGGCACATTAATTCTTTAACTAACATCCCTTTTCCTCCTCGTTAATATAAATTCTAAGTGCATTGTCAAAAATTATGATGTTGTCGATCTTCTGAAAGCAACCAACGGTCACTATCATCAAAATTCGCCAATGAATCTTTACTACACAGCCATTCTCTAAATTTTACGTTTGCCGGTTCCGCTAAAACGTGTACTTTTACGTAAAGCTCTATGGTAATGTAGTCACGGTTTGATAGCCTGTTCAATAAATCTACTATTCTCATTTTAATCCTCCTTTTTTCGATCGTGTTTCTAATTCCCATGTCAACGGGTATCCTATTTTGCACCATGGTTGGGGACAGTCAATATCCTCTATAAAAAACGGGCATCCGTAGCATGTTGTTTCGTATTCGTTGCACATTTTCTTCAATGTTTTTGCGTAGTCCTCAAGTGTTTTTTCGCTATAACCAATTTTGTCCACCTTCTATACTCCCTTCTCCCGTTGCGCCGATAGAACAGCGGAATAATTAGTTGTTGTATAGTTATATAATAACACATATTTTGCTTTTCCGTCAACGGTTTTTAAAAAAATTTTTTCTGTAGTTTTGTTTTCTCTCGTTTTTGTTTTCTATAGTTTTATTTCTCTTATTTGCATACATCGGATGCACCGGACGGGACGCGA
>ERZ808246.1695-NODE-1695-length-15293-cov-7.903662_pt1 | contig 15293 bp, 14 predicted proteins | sample MGYA00521083_ERZ808246 | MGnify/ENA primary metagenome ERZ808246 (study PRJEB31516, sample SAMN03275577) | gut metagenome | biome: mammalia-associated habitat; material: feces | host: Papio cynocephalus | place: Kenya | collected 2012-07-07 ...
GATTTGTCTGCTTGCAACCACTCGAAAAAATGCTAAAATGTGATGAAGGTCACAGACCTGACAGTGTGTTTTTATAGCGGCTTCACATATTTCTGAATATGTGGAGTTTTTATTTTTACGCTATATGAACAACTATCTATTTACTTCGGAGTCTGTTTCCGAGGGACATCCGGACAAGGTTTCGGACCAGATTTCAGACGCCATACTTGACGAATTTCTCAGACAGGACCCGGAGGCGAAGGTTGCCTGCGAGACTTTCTGCTCCACTGGGCTTGTGATTGTGGGGGGCGAGGTGCGCTCGGAGGACGCATACGTCGACATACAGAAGGTCGTGCGCGAGACAGTGAACCGCATCGGCTACAACAAGGCTGAGTATCGCTTCGACGGGAACTCGTGCGGAGTTATGAGCACGCTTCACGAGCAGTCATCCGACATCAACCGGGGCGTGGTCGGAAAGGGCAGGAGCGTCGAGGACGAGGCCGACGCACAGGGTGCCGGAGATCAGGGAATGATGTTCGGATATGCAAACCGGGAGACCGAGGACTACATGCCCCTCCCCCTCTATCTTTCGCATCTCGCGCTCCGCGTGCTCGCGAGGATACGACGCGAGAAGGATTCGAGGATGCCGTATCTCCGTCCGGACGCGAAGTCCCAGTTTACGATAGAATATGACGGAGGGACGGGAAAACCGGTGCGGGTTCATACGATTGTGATTTCCACCCAGCACGACGAGTTCCTTCCTGACGATTTCTTCATGCAGTCGAAGATACGCAAGGACGTGGAGGAGATTCTGATTCCGGAAATGCTCAAGGAACTGCATCCCGACACCGCGGCTCTGTTCCACGGCGTGTTTGACGCGCACGAGAACCCGCAGGGCTTCATCCTTCATGTGAACCCGACCGGCAAGTTCGTCATCGGCGGCCCGCACGGGGACACTGGTCTCACCGGACGCAAGATTATCGTCGACACCTACGGAGGACGCGGAGCCCACGGCGGCGGAGCCTTCTCGGGAAAGGATCCGTCAAAGGTTGACCGCTCGGCGGCATACGCAGCTCGCTACATCGCGAAGAATCTCGTGGCGGCAGGAGTTGCGGACGAACTGCTCGTCCAGATTTCCTACGCAATCGGCGTGGCGCGCCCGGTCAGCATATTCGTGAACAGCTACGGCACCTCGGCAATTGACGCAGCGGGCGTGCAGGGCTCCGAGTTCAAGGGCAAACCATTCAGCGATGCCTTCATCGCCGAGAAAATCGGTGAGCTGTTCGATCTGCGCCCGGCGAAAATTATCGAGAAGTTTGGCCTTAAGAACCCGATTTACGAGCCGACCGCAGCCTACGGCCACGTGGGCCGCAAGCCATACCGGGCCGAGGTCGAACTCGTCCGACACGGAGTCCGCACCCGCAAGGAAGTCCAGTTCTTCGGCTGGGAGCTCCTCGACAGCGTGAAACTTGTCAGGGAGGCGTTCGGGCTGTAAGGCGACCGCATGCGGGGCAAAGAAAAATCCGAGCGGCAATTCCCTTATTCAGCCAAAACACAGTAAAAAGCAGAGGTTTTGGCCAAATAAAAATTTTAAAACAGCCCAAACTGAGGTATTTGACCTTGTTTTGGCTGTTTTAAGTTTGACATTGCCTTATTTTGCAGATTTTCGAGATTTCCATTGCCTTATTTTACAACTGAGACCAAAGGCGATGACCGGGACAATTCCGATAGCCGCAACAAGATTGAACTTGGAAAGGCGTGGGAAAACAAAGCCGGAGACATGTACCACTACTACATGGTCTTTGACAACAAAAAGGTAGATGATGCCCTTACGGTGGCAGAGTTGATCGAAAGGATCAAACAGCTTTAGGACTATGGCAAATAAGATTTATCTTGTGATGATATAGGAAAAATGTTTGGAACATCGCGAAAAGTTTGGATATATCCGAACTATTCACCACTTTTGCACACAATTTGGAACGAAACATGTAAATCAATGAAGTTTGACATCATCAACATAGAAGAATTCTCTGGGCAAAAGGCTCAGATCTATTCCATTATGTACGAAGATGATGATATGACTTTGATGGATCATTTCTTTGAAGATAATTCAGAGGAACATCAAGAGGACTTGGAAGAGATGGCATCAAAACTTCGTGTGATGGGAAATGATTTTGGTTGTCGGTCGCACTATTTTAAAGAGAATGAAGGCGCGCCTGCCGATGGCGTAGTTGCCCTGCGATGCCATCAGATGCGGCTATATTGCCTTCGATATGATAACACATGTATTTTCATTGGTTCGGGAGGATATAAACCGCCAGGCATAAGAGCATATCAAGAAGATCCTTTCTTAAATTCAAAGGCCGAAGAAATGAAAAAAATAGCAGCCTGTATAAATAAAGCGATAATAGAAAAGGATCTAAAGGTAAGAGATGATGGAACACTCGATATATCTGAATTTATTGAATTAGAAATATGACGACAAGAAGAAAACCCTCAGCAAGCCTGACAAGAATCATGAACAATATCGACGAAGATAAACTTCGCCGTACCAGGGATCGTATGCTTGTCGCCAACAAAATCGCGGATGCTTTAAAGGCAAAGGGTATCTCCCAGAAAAGATTCTCTGAAATGGCGGGCAGAAGCGAATCAGAAGTTTCGGAATGGCTTTCCGGTGACAGGAATTTTACCATTGACACGCTTTCTGATATCCAAAAGTTCCTTGGCATTGATTTACTTAACACATCCTCAATACGTACTTCTCCAGTCTCGAAAGATGCATCAAGAATGAAGGTGGCAAAAAGAAGAACTCCTGTGGCCTATGATATGAGTGACATATTAATAGCGTCAGTGTCTAACGGTTGGTTATCCGCGACACGGTCGGAACTCTCTGTTGCACTTTAAGAAATCTTCAAAAAATAACTTGCATCATCTTGTAGTTTCTTTTTGGTCTATATCCCTTTTCTCATCAGTCATGTACCTCCACCAGTACACACCCTCTTCCAAAAGAAATTTATACTAAAAAATAAATCCACAATCTGAGGCAACTTATTTTTTCACATTTCTAAGCTTAAAGAACATGGAAATTAAATATAGGCTGGAATCAATAGCCGAGACCGAGTTCAAAATAGATTATGACTTTGATTATTCCGGGTTTATCCCAGAGAACCTCAAGGTTCAAGTAGGGCACGACATAAAACCTGTTATGGATAAAGATCAGGTCGTGGTCAAGGCAAAGGCTTCGTTAGTATATGGTGATGAAGAAGTTGAATTGGCGACAAACACGGTCAGTATGCGCTTTGGCCTATCTCCGATAAAAGAAATCATCACGTTAAAAGACGACGGGACTTTCTCCACACAGAATGCCCTCGTTCTTGATACCTTCCTTGTGACAGCAATAGGTGCGCTTAGAGGAATAATGATGAAAAACCTTAAAGGTACCCCTCTTGAAGCATACTCATTGCCCCTGATTCCGATGGAACATTTCAGAGCGAATAACAAGAAATAGTGGGGTATATTTCCAATTAATCAAACTTCCGTCCAGTGGATGCGTATGCCACGGCGTTCCATGCCGCGGAACCAGGTCATCTGGCGCTTGGCGAACTGGTGGATGGCTATGGCGAGACGGGACTTCATCTCTTCATAGCTGATGTCTCCCTTTATATATAAGGTGACGAACTTGTATTCAAGGCCATAGTAAATGAGGTCCTCGGCTGGAATGGGGGCGCGGGCGGGAATGAGCCGGCCCGTCAGCGGGTCGGTGTGCTCCGGGATGCCTTCGAGAAGGCTGCGGATTTCCTCGACCATGCCTTCACTCAGGCGAGTGTCGAGACGGGCGTCGATGCGGGCGTTGCGGACTTCACGGGTGACGAGCGTGCCGATGTAATAGGCCTTCTTCGGGAGATATGCCGTGCGGCTTACGGGGTGTTCCGACTCATAGACGGCTATTTCGAGGGCGCGGATGAGGCGCTTGCGGGTGTCGTAGTCGGTGCTGCTGTGCAGCGGTTTGAGGGCGGCGAGCTTCTCGATGAGCTCCTCAGTCGGGAGCTTTTCCATTGCCTCACGAAGTACCTTGTTTTCAGGGACATCCGGAAGGGAGTAGCCGCAGGTGGCCGCCTCGACATAGAGTCCGGAGCCGCCACAAAGAATCGGGATGCAGCCACGGGAGCGGATGTCACGGTAGGCGGATTCAAAGTCCCGCTGATATTCGTAGATGTTGTATTTCGTCCCGGCATCGACGACGTCCATCAGATGCCACGGAATTTCCTCATACTCCGCCAAATCCTTTCCCGTACCGACGTCCATTCCCCTGTAGACCTGACGCGAGTCGGCGGAAATTATCTCCGCGACCTGTTTTCCCGCGAGGCGGTTGATTTTCCTTGCGAGCGACACGGCATATTTCGTTTTCCCGGAGGCGGTGGGTCCGATGACGCAGATTATGTCGATTTCTCCGGATACATACCTACTATATGTGTCAGCGACATCAATATCTTCCGCTTCAGGAAGCGGAGCAGGCTCGGGTATGGGGATGAAATTTTTCTTCATATAGAATATGGAATCATATTTCGTGACCTGTCATCTCTTCGGCAAAAACATTGTCCAGTTGACGACAAATTTATAAATTTGCGGTCTATTACGCAAAAAATCCGCAGCCGTCGGAGCATTACGGGCGTCATACTGCGGACAGAAACAAGACAAGATATGCCAAAGGCTAAAAGCAATATAGAGATAAAGAACCGCAGGGCGTCGTTTGACTTTGAGTTCATCGAGACCTTTCAGGCGGGAATAGTGCTGACCGGGACGGAAATCAAGTCAATCCGTGCCGGGAAGGCATCGCTCGTGGACACGTTCTGCTACTTCAACAACGGCGAGCTGTATGTCAAGAACATGCACGTGGCCGACTACTGGTGGGGCTGCTCATGGGGTGCGCACGATCCGCGCCGCGACCGCAAGCTGCTGCTGACAAAACGGGAACTATCCAAGTTGCAGCGCGCCGTCAAGGAAAAGGGTCTCACAATCATCGCCGTGAAGCTCTACATCGCCGACAACGGCTACGCCAAGCTGCTCATAGCCCTTGCACGAGGCAAGAAGGAGTATGACAAGCGGCAGTCGATCAAAGAAAAAGACTTACGCAGAGAAATGGGACGCGCCTAAAAGGCGGTCTGCGGCGTTGGATGTCTTGATGAAATCCTCACAACCATCAGGTTGCTGCGGTATTCATCTGCACCATCCTTTTATGCATCCCCCTCCAAGATTCTTATCTAAAACAATCCCGATTTCAAACACCTTGGCAGAGAGGTAAATAAAAAGATGGAGTGCAAGGCTTGCGACGAAGACGAAACCGCAGCAACCTTTCGGTTGTGAGGATTTCGCCAAGGAACGTAACGCAGCAATCCGCTTTTTATTTACCTCTCGTACAGTTCCTCATCCCAGTCGGGACTTAGGTAAGCGCCCTCATGGTCAATGGTGAAGGCGAGATAGGTGATGTCTATTCCCTTCGCGAGATACTGCTTCTCATAGAAAGTCTGAACCTCGAACAGGGCCTTGACCGCATCGGCACCTGAAACGGAGGCAAGCGGACTTTCAAGAAGTCTCTGGCGGTCAGCACCGTAGATGTCAGTGGCGCAGGCGAGAATCTTCAGGCCATTCTGTTCGGCTATCGCGCGTGAATACTCGTGGAGGTAGCGGCTGTCGGTCTTCAGATGGACGATTCCGCCTGGTTTCAGGAAATTGCGGTAACGCTCAAGAAACAGCGGCGAGGTAAGTCTTTTCTTCTCTCGGCCTATCTGAGGGTCTGCGAAGGTAATCCATACCTCCGAGATCTCGTCTTTCCCGAACAGCGCTTCTATAAATTCGATTCTCGTGCGAAGAAAAGCCACATTCGGAACGCGATGTTCTTCGACGAACTTCGCCCCCTTCCACAGACGTGCGCCCTTTATGTCCACGCCGATGTAGTTTATTGCCGGATTGCGGAGCGCAAGATCGATGGCATATTCGCCCTTCCCGCAGCCGAGTTCCACCACAACAGGATTGGAATTACAGAAGAAATCGGAAGCCCAATGACCCTTAATGGGATGAGACTTCAATGTCCCGTCCCTCACGGGAACGTCACTGTCCCTGACGTTCCTGTTCTCCCCTGCGCACTCATCACCTTTAACCCCTGCAAGAACCTCGTCGGCCGAAGGCTGGAGCAGGCAGGAGAACGTCTCATTCTCTCTGAACTTCCGGAGCTTGTCCTTTCCCATATCTATTCATCTGAAGGTTTGGCCGGCTCCTTCGGACGCTGTTCGCCCTTTGCACCGTCTCCGCGCGGAGCACCACCACGTCTGTTGTCACGTCCACGCCCGCGATTACCATTGCTCCGTGAGCTGTTGTCCCTGCGAGGTTCTTCGCCACCCTGCTGTGCCTGTCCGGCATTCCGGGCTCCGCCGTTGCCGCCACGACCGCCACGGGACTTCCTTCTCCTGCGGCCGATGTTGTCGAAGCGGGAGATGCTGTCGTCGCCCACTGCCGTAACAAACTCCGGCGCGACAGGTTCCGGCTCGGACTTGAGAGATTCCGGCTTTATGCCGTCCCGGTTCATCTTTATGATCTCGCGAACCTCAATCGCCGAAAGCGGGAACATGTTCGCCTGCGAGAACTTGTCGTAAGAGAAATACATCACCTCGCGGAGAATGTCCGTCTTCATCAGGTAGGCGAGGCCATCCTGGAACTCAAGCGGATTGAGCACCTTAGGGATGCGGGACTGGGCATCGAGGTAGGATGCCGTCTCGTAGTTGAGACAGCACTTGAGCTTTCCGCACTGTCCGGCAAGCTTCTGCGGATTGAGAGACAGATCCTGTGCCCTGGCCGCTGAGGTGGAGATGGACTGGAACGTGGAAATGTAGTTGGAGCAGCAGAGTTCGCGCCCGCATATTCCCAGGCCGCCGATGAGTCCGGCTTCCTGACGTGCACCGATCTGCTTCATCTCGATGCGGATGTGAAACTCGTCCGCAAAAACCTTGATGAGCTGGCGAAAATCCACGCGTCCGTCGGCAATATAATAGAATATCGCCTTGGTGCCGTCGCCCTGAAACTCCACATCACCGATCTTCATGTCCAGGCCGAGTTCCGCAGCAATCTGGCGGGCACGTATCATCGTCTCCTGTTCACGCCCGATGGCTTCCTGCCACTTTTCGAGGTCATAAACCTTCGCCTTACGGTATATCTTCTTGAAGTCCCCGTTCTCCTGCGACAGCTTCCGGCACTTCATCTGGCGCGCGACTATGGCACCCTCAAGCGTCACGATGCCGAGGTCGTGTCCGGTGTTGGCCTCTACCACCACCAAGTCCCCGGTCTTTATGCTCTGACCTGAGGCATTATAGTAGATGCCCTTGCGGGTATTCTTGAAACGGACCTCAAAATAGTCCTTATATTGTTCCTGCGCCACTCCGGAGAGCCAGTCATAGACCTCCATCTTGCAGCAACCCGGCCTGTAGCTGCAGTTCAGCTCGCCATCGTCGTTCCTGGACACGGTGCATCCGCGGGAACAGTCAAATTTCTTTGATTCGTTATCGTTGTTCTCCATTGTAACTTATTATTATATAGCGACAAAAATCCTGTCCACAAGGTCGCAGAACAGAATTTTCGAATTAACGTTCCTGTCTATCAGCGCGGCAGTCCTGTCAATGGCAGCCTCGGCCTTCATGCAGAAAGACGCTCCGAAACGCATCGATGCCGTCCTGTAGAAGGCACTTTCCTCAGGCGTTACATCGGCAAGTTCTTCCTGCCCCTGCCCTAAAAGGAAAATCCGGCGAAGACAAGCAGAAAGATAAACACAAAACGCCTTCTGGCGTTCTCTCGATGGCAGGGCCGCGGCAGACTCGCCGACTTCGAGCGCAGAAAGGAGATCCCTGCGGGCAACGGCATCAAGCAAAGACGACACGAGAGAGAAGAACTCCTCATTCCGCCGATCCTCACCCCGCGCCATCAACGCCTCCTCCTTGGTAAGCGGAAGCACGCGCATGCTCTGGCAACGCGAGAATACCGTCTGCATCATCTTCTCAGGAGCGTGGGTGACGAACACGAAGACGGTCTTCTCCGGCGGCTCCTCAACAAGTTTCAGCAGCTTGTTCGCCGCCGTGGGGTTCATCTTCTCCGGAAGATAGCAAAGCACGGCCTTGTAGCCGTCCTCAACGGCCGTGAGAGACATCTTTGAGATTATCGACTTGGCCTCCAGCAGGGCTATCTCCCCCTTCTTGCCCTCAATTCCGAGAGCCTCCTGAAGGTCTTCCTCACGGAAATATGGATTATCAAGCACAAGTTGCCTCCAATACGTCAGGAAGGAGTCCGACGTCGGCTTGTCATCGCTGACCTTGGAACTCTTGTTCACGGGGAAAACGAAATGCACGTCCGGATGAATCAGCTTGCTCATCTGGCGGCAAGACGGACATTCCCCGCATGGTTCACCGTCAGCACGCTGGCGGCAGTTGAGATATTGAAGGAAAGCGACCGCCAAAGCAACCGCTCCGCAGCCATCGTTCTCATAGAGAAGCATCGCGTGCGGCACCCTCCCGCTGTCGGCCATCGACACGAGAGTGCGCTTCAATGCGTCATTTCCTATAATCTCATCAAACCTCATAATTCTCTTTTGGGCATGCTCTACTTGTTTCGCATTGCGGTGAAACGGGCAAGTTCGGCGAGGAGCTCCCGTTCCGACGAAGGGGCGAGCAACGATATGGAATCGATTGCCTTCCCTACAAATCCGTCAAGCCTCCTCTCCGCGTATTCAGTGCCGTGGTTCTCAGCCACAAACTCGACTATCCTCGTTCTGTTCTCCGGGCATTCCGGAACGCCCCTGACCCATCCGCGGACTTCCGCCTCATGGCTCGGTGCATTGGCAATGGCCCCGAGCAGCGGCAGGGTAATCTTCTGCTCGAGTATGTCCACCCCGAGCGGCTTACCGACAGAGTCGGTTCCGCAGTAGTCGAGGATGTCGTCCTTAATCTGGAAGGCATAGCCGAAGCTCACCGCATAGTCCCGGACAGCCTCGCGGCACATCCCGGAAGCATTGACCGAAATCGCTGCCGTCACGGCCGCCGCCTCGAACAGCGACGCCGTCTTGCTGTAGATTATCCTCAGATAGTCCTCATAATTCGTGTCGCCGGCCTGTGCCTTCTGAAGCTGGAGCATCTCGCCCTCCGCAAGGCAGCTGAGAGTCCTTGAAAATATGCGTATGACACGCGGGTCACAGCTCTCGTCGCTTTCTCCGAGTATGAGCCTGATTGCCCGCACTAACCAGAAGTCACCGACCAGCACCGATGCAGAGGGACCGAGAATGGAACGTACCGTCGGATTGCCACGGCGCAGGTCACTGTCATCGGCCACATCATCGTGAAGAAGAGTTGCATTGTGCAGCAGTTCGGATGCCGCCGCATAGCGCTTGGAAACAGCCTTGAGCGGGCTGAGTTCCTGCCCCGGAACGTACGTGTCGGCAGAGCGGAGACAGGCGCGGGACACGAGCAGAGACAGCATCGGACGCAGCTGCTTACCGCCATGCGAAAGAATTGAACTGTTGGTAACATCCAGCAGTTCAATGTCGCTTTTCAATACTCCCGCTATCAATTCCTGAACGTCAGTCCAGTCCTTGCCGAGAAATTCTCTGACAGATCCAATATCCATGTTCCCGAACGCTACCGTTTCTCTTCCGAAGAACCGCTCCCGAAATACTTCTCTCCCGAAGAACCGCTCCCGACATAAAATGCCTTTAGAACAGCACTGCGAGGGAAATCGTCACTCCGCCGAAACGGCTCTTGTCCCCTATCGAGTCCTTCATCTTCGCTGCAAATGAACTTGCATCGGTAATCTCCTGCTTTGCATCGAAGAGCGTTCCGAAGTTCCAGTTGTATCTTGCGGAAATCTGGAAATGCCAGACTTCAACACCCGCGCCGAGCCCGACTCCGTACTCCCAGCGGTTGAGTCCGGTCCAGTTGTTCTTCACCGACTCGCTGCCCTTGTACTTATTGTTCAGGGCATAGCCGAAGAACGGAACGCACTCGAAATAGGGCCTCATAATCAGAAGATCCGGTCCCCACTGAATTGAAACCGGAACCTCAAGATAACCGGCGCTGTAGTCGAAAGATGCAATATCCTCGGTCGTGGAAGGAACATTGGTGCCCTTCACCTGATACATCACCGACGGCTGCACCGCGAACCCGAGCGGAAGCGAAAGCTTGAACGTCGCTCCGACATGATACTGCGTATCCTTTGTGAGCTTCCAGTCGCTTGACTTGGCGGACGAGAATGTCGCGCCGCCGATTACACCATAATTGAACTGCGCGTTCGCCGTCGCTGCAAAGAACACAGACACGACAGCAACCGAAAAAATTGAAAATATCTTCTTCATGTCAAAACTTTAAAATATTTTGAGATGTATTTTTGAGTCATATTTTTCGCTTCGCGCCACTTTTCTGCGTTCGGCAAAACAAACAAGTTTGCTTTGCTCTCTCTTAACGAAAAGGTTCTGTTTTGTGAGGAGTTTGGTGGGTCCAAATGACGAACAAAAGAGGAAAATATGGTCAAAAAGACGCTCAAAACTACAATATAGCATCCAACTTAGCTGTAATGTTTGCTTTCGGTTGAGCACCCACGAGCCTGTCAACCAGCTTGCCGTCCTTGAAGAAAAGCAGCGCCGGGATGCTCATGATGCGGAATTGCCCAGCAACTTCGCTGTTCTCGTCGACATTGCACTTTCCCACGAAAGCACGTCCGTCATATTCCTTCGCAATTTCCTCGATTGTCGGGCCGAGAGCACGGCAAGGGCCGCACCATGTTGCCCAGAAATCGACGAGTACGACACTATTCGATGAAATAATTTCCGCAAAATTCGCGTCATTCACAATATGTTCCATAATCTTAATCGTTTATATGATTAAACAAATGTAGTCCGGACCCGCAAGAGCGAAAAGTCCAGACTACAAATATAACAATTTATGACGTCAATTCAAAAAACGAGTTCAGTTTCAGAATCCCGAACTGCCCATGAAAGACCGTCTATATCGATTTCTCGACGTTCCACACAAAGGCCCGGAGCCCGAGTTCCGGATATTCCGTATTCTTCGCGGACAGACCGTCAAGTATAGCGTCGACCTTCTCGTCCGGCACGGCTGCAAGCATGGCGTTGTTAAGAGTTGGCCATGCATGGGTTCCCTGATGAGGTTCGCCAGTCTCAGAACCGCGCCCGGTGATTTCGTTCCACATGGTGTAGCCCTTGCAGCCATGGGCTTCAAGAACGTCGGCGAGTTCCATATTGTACGCCTGATTATATGCTATAAATATTGTTTTCATATATTGTTTGTCTTTTTGGCCCAGATTCCTTTTTCCATCAGTCATGTACCCTGCACACTACGCGTTCTTCGCCGCGAGTCTTGCGGCCTTGCGGGCGCGGCGGCGGTTGCCGGCCTCGACGAAGGAGGTGTAAATCGTCGGGATGATGATGAGGGTCACGAGAGTGGAGATTGTAAGACCCCAGGCGACCGTGATACCGAGCGAGCGCCACATCTCAGAGCCCTCGCCGGTGCCTATTGCCATAGGAACCATACCAAGGACGGTCGTGAGGGTGGTCATGAGGATAGGGCGGAGACGGCTCTTGCAGGCCGTGACGACCGCTTCCTTCACCTCATAGCCCCGTTCCTGAAGCAGGATGGTGTAGTCGATGAGCACGATACCGTTCTTCACGACGATACCCATGAGGATAATCACTCCGATGAGGGCCATCACTCCGATCGCCGTGTCCGTAATCATGCATCCGAGGGCGACTCCGGTGAGCGCGAACGGAATGGAGAACATTATGACGAACGGGCTCATGAGCGACTCGAACTGGGAGGCCATCACCATATAGACGAGGATGACAATCAGGATGAGTAGCGTGATGAGATCCTTGAAGGTATCCTGCTGATCCTCAATGTCTCCCGCTACATTCACAGTGATTTCCGAAGGTATGTCGGTGCTCTTTATCGCATTCTGGGCAACCGCGGCCGCATCGGAAAGCGCGTAGCCCCTGGAGACATATCCGGTCACGGTCACAAGTCTCTGCCTGTCCTTCCTCTCGATTTTAGGAGGGGTTGAAGTCTCGACGACACGGCCGAGATCCTTGACCTTGATTGACGCGCCCGTCGGCGTATAGACGACAATGTTCTCAATGTCCGACACGTCGGTTCTGAACTGCGGGGCATAGCGGACGCGGATGTTGTACTCCTCTCCGTCCTCGCGGTAGTAGGACGACACGGAGCCCTTGATTGCAGCGCTGACGGCGGCAGCGGCAGTCGTGCTGTTCAGTCCGTTGAGAGCAAGCTTCGTGCGGTCGAAGTCAACCTGATACTCAGGGGTATATTCGTCACGGCTCACCACGGCCTCGGAGAAAGCTCCGTCCGCCCTCATCTTCGAGGCGAGCTGCGCGGCTATGTTGTCGGTCTTTGTGAAGTCGTATCCATAAACCTCAAGCTTCACTGACGTCGAGCCGCCCATTCCCATGCCGCCTTCCGTGACGGTGAACTTCTTTATCTGAGGATAGCCATTGAGAATGGCCCTTATGTCGTCGGCGATTTCGGACGACGAGCGCACACGGTCCTCCATACTTCCGCAGTCAATGTTGACTGAGATGATGTTGGTGCCGTTGTTCTGCATCGAGGCGAAGGCGTTGTCGGAGTCCGCCTGACCGAGGGAGTAGCTATAGACCCTGATTTCAGGAGCAGCATTGACGACCTTCTGATAGATTTCCGCAGCGAGTGCACGGGTCACGTCCTGACCTGTCCCGACAGGAAGCTCGATGCTTGCGCGCAGACGCCCGGAGTCGGACTGAGGGAAATACTCGGTCTTCATGTGCGGGATGTAGAGCGCGATGGAGCCGATGAATATGGCAAGAGCGGTGCATACGACAACGACGCGATGCCTTACAGACCAGTGGATTATATGCCCGTAACCCCTTGTAATCCAAGCGATGAACTTATTGATGTTTCCGAAAATAAAGTTATAGACCTTGCCATGGTTGAGCTTCAGGCGAAGCATGCGCGAGCACAGCATAGGCACAAGGGTGAGCGCACCGGTCGTGGAGACAATCATGATGATTGACACAATCCATCCGAGCTGGCGGAACATGATTCCGGACATTCCCTGAATCATCGTCAGCGGAAGGAACACGGCGAGCATGGTGAGGGTCGATGCGATGACGGATATACCGACTTCCTGGGTTCCGTGCACGGCGGCCTCCTTAGGTTTCTCTCCACGCTCGATGTGCGTCGTGACGTTCTCAAGCACCACAATGGCATCATCGACGACCATGCCGATTGCGATTGAGAGGGCTGACATCGATATGATGTTCAGCGTGTTGCCCGTCGCGAACAGATAGATGATGGACGCGAGCAGGGAAATCGGAATCGCGAGCACGATGATGAATGTCGCCCTCCATCTTCCGAGGAAGAGGAACACGATGAGCGCGACCACGAGAAAGGTGATTATAATCGTCTCCTTCAGGGAGTTGATGGAATTGATGATGTTTCGCGAGCTGTCGACGACAGTGGTTATCTTGATGTCGGAAGGGAGGGTCTCCTGAATCTGGGCCATGGTCTTCTTGACCTTCCTAATCACGTTCACCGTGTTGGCGCCGGACTGCTTCTGGATGATAATCTGGGCTCCCTGCACCCCGTTGGTGTAGGCTTCCTGGGATTTCTCCTCAAGGCCGTCGTTCACCGTCGCCACATCGCGGAGATAGACAGCCTCGCCGGCGGAGTAGCCGACCACAACGTCAAGCATTTCGTCAGCGCTGTTAAATTCCTTCTCGATGCGGAGAGTGTAGGTGTCGGAGCCTATGTCGATGTTTCCGGACGGGACATTCTTGTTCTCATAGGCGAGAACACTGGAAATACCGGTGATGGAAAGTCCGTATGCCTGAAGCTTGTTAGGGTCGCAATAGACCTGTATCTCGCGCTTAGGGGCTCCCGAGACGGACACTGTGCCGACTCCAGACACGCGGGCGAGCGGGGTGGATACCTTGTCGTCGAGAATCTTCTCAAGGGCAGGGATGCTCTGATTCGCCGTCGCGGAGAAGATGATGATAGGCATATCGTCCGCGCTGAACTTGAATATGACCGGAACCGAAGCGCCGTCCGGCAAGTTCGAGTTCACCATATCCAGCTTGTCCCGGACATTGTTCGTAGCCTCGTCAATGTCGACTCCATATTCAAATTCGAGGGTTATGATGCTGACATTCTCCTTTGACTGCGAGGTGATATGCTTGAGGTCGCTCACTCCGTTCAGCGAGTTTTCGAGAACTTTCGTGAGGTTCGTCTCTATGTCTTCGGCACTGGCTCCCGGGTAGGACGACATCACCATAATGGTGTTAGCATCGAAGTCCGGGAAGTTGTTGATGGACAGATTCATCAACGAGAAGATACCGAAGATGGCGAAGGCCGTGAACACAAGGGCCGTCGTCACCGGATTATCTACCGCTTTTCTGTATATGCTCATATCTTATATTTTTCTATGCTCATGGATTTTGAGACCGAATAAAGATTTCTCGGCTTCACTTCGTTTCGCTCGAAATGACAAAAAATCTATTCAGCCACAGTAACCTTTATGCCGTCCTTAAGACGAACCTGGCCCTCGGTGACGACCTTGGCGCCGTCCTCGACTCCGGAAAGAATCTCATACATGGATTCCATGCGGCGGCCGAGCTTCACGTTCTGATAGGTCACGGTGCCATCGGCATTGAGGACATAGACGAACCTCTCGCCGGAGCCTGTCTGCTTGACGATTGCCGTGTCAGGCACAACTACGCTGTTGTTGACGCCGAACTGCACGGTCACGCGGGCGTACATCCCCGGGCGGAGAACATTGTCCTTGTTCGGAACGATGACCTCGACGTTGAAGGTGTGCGTGGATTCGTTGATTGTCGGGTATATGCGGTTAATCTTGCCGACAAAGACCTTTCCGGGGAAGGCATCCACGGTGATGTTCACCTCGTTGCCCTTCTTAACCTTGGAGTAGTCGCTCTCGGAGATTCCCACGAGGAGCTTCACCGGAGCAATCTGCTCGACAGTGTAAATCGGCTGTCCCATCGAGAACATATCCCCCTTGTCGTAGTTCCTCGCTGTCACCACGCCGTTAATCGGGGAGCGGAGGATGGTGTTCTGGAGGAGGTTGTCGTAGCTGGTCTTGCTGACCTTGTAGGAAAGCTCAATCGCGTCAAGGTCCGACTTTGAAAGACCGCCGGCATCGTAGAGTCCCTTGAGACGGTTGTACTCGGTCTCGTTGTTCTTCATCTGAAGCTCGGCCTGCTG
>ERZ808246.1696-NODE-1696-length-15292-cov-11.550896_pt1 | contig 15292 bp, 13 predicted proteins | sample MGYA00521083_ERZ808246 | MGnify/ENA primary metagenome ERZ808246 (study PRJEB31516, sample SAMN03275577) | gut metagenome | biome: mammalia-associated habitat; material: feces | host: Papio cynocephalus | place: Kenya | collected 2012-07-07 ...
CGGTGCTCGGCAACCTCACGCTCGCACCCATCAAGCTGCAAAAGAAGAGCAAGGAAGAGGCCACCAAGACTGCCATGGCCGCGCTCAAGCGCGTCGGCATGGCGCACAAGGCGGGCGAGTATCCCCAGAACCTTTCGGGCGGCCAGCAGCAGCGTATCGCCATCGCCCGTGCGCTGTGCACCAAGCAGCCCATCATTCTGTTCGACGAGCCGACCTCGGCCCTCGATCCCGAGATGGTCCAAGAGGTGCTCGACGTGATGATCGAGCTTGCCCAAGAGGACATCACCATGATCTGCGTGACGCACGAGATGGGCTTTGCCCGCCAGGTGGCCGACCGCGTCATCTTTATGGAGGACGGCCGCATCCTTGAGGAGGGCACGCCCGAGCACTTCTTTGACAATCCCGAGAACCCGCGCTGCCGCGAGTTCCTGTCCAAGATTTTGCACTAGGGCGGGCGAGGATCTATGACCCAAACCATCACGGGCGGCATCACGCGCCGCCGCTTTTTGGAGCTGTGCGGCTTGAGCGCGCTGGCCCTTGCGGGCACGGGCTCGCTTGCGGGCTGCGGCAGCGATTCGGCTTCCGCGAGCGCTTCGAGCGACGGTTCGTCCACGGGTTCCAAGCTTGCGGCTATTAAGGCCCGCGGTCATCTGAACGCAGGCGTCAAGAAGGATGTTCCCGGCTACGGGTATTACGACACGGCCAAGGGCCGCTTCGAGGGCATGGAGGTCGATCTGTGTTACCAGATCGCCGCTGCCGTCTTTGGTGTGAGCTATAAAGAGGCTCGCTCGCAAGAGCTGGTGGAGTTTACCGACGTGACGCCCAAGACGCGTGGCCCGCTGATCGACAACGACCAGCTCGATGTGGTCGTGGCGACCTATACCATCACCGATGAGCGCAAGAAGAGCTGGGATTTCTCGACGCCGTACCGCACCGACTATGTGGGCCTCATGGTCAAGAAGCGCTCGGGTTTCAAGACGATCGAGGACTTGGACGGCAAGGTGATCGGTGTCAGCCAGGGCGCGACCACCCAGGGCCTTATCGAGCAGATGATCAAGGACGAGGGTTTCACGTGCAACCCGGAGTTCCGTGCCTTTAGCGGTTATCCCATCATCAAAAGTTCGCTCGACGCCGGCAATATCGACGTGTTTGCCATGGACCGCTCGACGCTTGCGGGTTATATGAACGATACCGTCGAGCTCCTGCAGCCCGAGGTCAAGTTCGGCGAGCAGGGCTATGGCGTGGCCACCAAGAAGGGTTGCGACCTGTCTGCCGTGGTCGACAAGGTGGTCAACGATCGCCTGGCCGACGGATGGCTCGATAAAGAGGTCAAGACCTGGGGTCTTGTGTAGGCCGAGGGAAGGATCGCAATGTTAGAAGGATTATTTGACGCCGACCGTTGGTCGACGACGTTTGCCAACATGGGTCCCTTCTGGGAAGGCTTTGGCGTGACGCTGCAGGTCGTTATCGCCGGTCTGCTGTTATCGCTTGTGCTGGGCACGCTGCTGGGCGTGTTCTCGACCACGCGCTCGCGCGTGTTGCGCGCGATCAGCCGCGTCTATGTCGAGTTCTACCAGAACACCCCGCTGCCCGTGCAGGTGCTCTTTATGTACATGGCGGGCCCGCAGTTTTTGCAGGCCATCACCGGCGCCGACCAGCCGGTGCGCATCGCTCCTTTCGTACTGGGATTTTTAGGCGTCGGCCTATACCACGCGGCCTATATCTCCGAGGTCATTCGCACCGGCATCGAGGCTGTCCCGCGCGGTCAGATGGAGGCGGCGCAGAGCCAGGGGTTCACGCGCGTGCAGAGCTATCTGTATATCGTGCTGCCGCAGACGTTCAAGATCATTCTGCCGCCGCTTTGCAACCAAGCGCTCAACCTGGTCAAGAACACCTCGGTGCTCGCGCTGGTGGCGGGCGGCGACCTTATGTACCGCTCCGATAACTTCGTGAGTCTCTACGGCTACCTGCAGGGGTATATCGTCTGCTGCCTCATGTACTTTATCATCTGCTTCCCGCTGGCCATGCTGGTGCAGTGGCTCGAGAAACGCTCCAAGCAACGCCCGCGTGCCGTCTCGCTTGCCGAGCTGGGGCTCGATTCTACCGAGGAGGCCTAACGCATGGAAATCTTCAACGCCACCAACCTCCTCTATATCTGGGGCGGTTTTATCAAAACCATCGAGATCTCTGCACTCTCGATCTTCTTTTCGCTCATTTTGGGCACGGTGCTGGCGCTCGTCAAAAGCTATGCGGCTAAACCGTTCCGCATCTTGGTGAGTGCCTATATCGAGCTGTTCCGCTGCACGCCCAACCTGCTGTGGATCCTCTTTATCTACTTTACGGTGCAGGGGCTGGATATCGTGATCTCAACGATCGCCTTTACCCTGTTCACGAGCGCCGTGATGGCCGAGATTGTGCGCGGTGGCCTCAACTCCATCAGCAAGGGACAATTCGAGGCGGCGCAGAGCCAGGGCTTTGGGTTCTTTGCCACGATGCGCTACATCATTCTGCCGCAGACGTTTAAGACGATCATTCCGGCACTCTTTAGCCAGTGCACGACCGTCATCAAGGACAGCTCGTACCTCTCCGGCATCAACGTGGCCGAGCTCATGTACACCTCCAACGTTGTCATGGCCCATGCTATCGACCTGTCACAGGTGCTTATGCTCTACGGCCTGGTTTTTGCGATGTACTTTGCGCTCAACTTTGGCATTTCGCTGCTGGTTCGTGCCTATCAGCACCGCGTGGTCGCTGCGTAGTCCCGGCTTTCCCTGGCACCCCATCTTGCCGCTCATTCGTCGCTCGCGTACCTAAGTACGCGTCGCTCCTCTTTTACGGCAACCTGGGGCACCAGGGAAACCGGGACCGACCTGGGGTGTTTTTGGGCGACTGGCGCTGTTGTAGTTTTGTTTGAAGGGAGTCGCGATGAGCGACATCGAGAATAAGAAGAGCCCGGTAGTCATCACGATCGCGCGCGATTTTGGCGCCGAGGGTCACGAGATCGGCCGCATGCTCGCCAACGAGCTGCATATCCCGCTCTATGATAACGAGCTGCTGGTGCGCGCCTCGCTGCGCGCAGGCGAGGCGCTCGACAAGATGGCTGCCTACGATGAGCAGCTTGCCGTCGAGAACATGGCTTTTTTGCCCGACCGCTACGATTCGCGCACGTACTCGGACAAGCTCTTCCAAAAGATGAGCCAGGTGATCCTGGATCTGGGCGAGACCGAGAGCTGCATTATCGAAGGTCGTCTGTCCGATTATCTGCTGCGCAACAACCCCAACCATATCGCCGTGCTGGTGACGGCGCCGCTCGAGGACCGTATCGAGATCGTGCGCAAGAAGCGCGGACTTAACAAGAAGAAGGGTGCCAAGCTGGTCAAGCAGCAGCAGAAGGCGCGCGAGGCGTTCTACAAGCGCTACAGCGCCGGCAAGTGGAAGATGACGAGCGGTAAAGACATCGTGGTCAATCGCGCCAAACTGGGACGCGAGGGTTGCGTAGCGGTGCTCGCGGCGGCCTATCGCCACAAGCAGGCGGAGCTCAACGATTAGAGCCATGTCGACGGATAAACGCGCTAGGCTTCTTGACGCGTTGCAGAAAAAGGGCATGCTGGACGCCGAGTGTGGCGGTCCGGCATGCCCTTTGACGATATGGGGTCAGCCTGCTTGGCGCGACGTTCCTGCGCCGGGGAAGCCTGGCAGTCCGCAGACCCTTGCCGATGCCGATTCTCGGCAGATGCGGATGGTCGAGTTGGCTTATGCCGTTCCACTGACCGGCGATGATGCCTGCGCGGCATGGATCGAGGATATCTGGGCATCGCTTGGTATGGGTGTCCTCACGGGGCACGCCCGTGACCTGTACGAGCGTTACTGTGTGTGCTCCGATCTGGCAGAGCTTAGAGTGGGGATGATTGTCGCTGTGCCCCAGACGCCCTATTCGGTAGGCGGTTTGCGTCATGGGCATGTGGGTCTTTATGTGGGCGACGGTGTGGCCATGGATTGTGCGGCACGTGCCGTGCGCCGTGTGCCGCTCGACCTCTGGCTTAGCACCTACGGCGTGATGGCGGAACCCCGTTGGGGCTGGATCGCCTACATCGATCTAGGGCTTTGATTGAACGAATGCATGGGGGCGGAAGAAACGACTCTGGTTGTCTGCCCCATTTTTATGACGGGAAAGCCTTGGTCAGACCGGCGCGCGTTTGCGTGCCGGTTTTTTGATATATCGAGGTCAGGTGTCGCTGCACCATGCGCAGCGAGATGCCCAGGTCGTCGGCAACCTGCTTGAGCGGGCGTTCGTCGGCAGTGACGGCGATGAGTACGTCTGTCTCGCGCGGGGTGAGGGCGTGGACCTCGATAAAGCTTATGCGCTGCTCATCGATTGAAGGCGTGTCGAGCGCTCGTTCCGCCTGCTCGAGATGGCGGCGCTCCTGGTCGGACTGTGGCAGCCGAAAGAGGCCGCCTGCGACAAATAGGCCGCTTGCCGCAACAAACAGCACCACAGCGGCGATCATGATCAGGGAGACGTTGCCGCTGGTGGCAAGTGCGAGCGAAACGCTCGATATCGTGAAGGCACAGAGGTTGTTGGTGGCACGCCCCATGCCGGCCCAGAGGTGGGGGCGCTGCGTGCGCGGCGCCAGCTGTGTAAAGAGCGACGTGAAGAACGTGACGAAGAACCCTGAGCTCAGATAGAAGACGATGAGTCCTAGAACGGGGCTGGCGCCGGCCTCGACCGCGAGGATCGAGATGGTGGAGAGCGCGGTCATGGCAAACATGATGAAGCCCATGTAGCGGCGCTCGGCAAGGTCGAAGAGGATGCCGGCAACAAGTCCGCTGGCTGCGAGAAAGAGGCGTGGCCACGTTTGGACGGCGATGATGCCCTGCGCGTTGGAGAGCGTGACCACGTTGTCGAGCGTGGAGAACATGCAGGCGAGGACGGCGATGAGCGCCGCGCTCCAAAGGGGCTGTGCAAGGACGCGCTTGGCCGTAGGTTTGTCTCCAACTGTTGAGCTGGAGATTTCTGCCTGTTGGGGCAACGTGATAACGACAGCCGCGAGCGCGATAGTTCCTGTGATAAGGACGATACCTTCGACGATGCCCGCGGGGATCACGAGGTTGCAGGCAAATTGAAGCAAGATGCCTGCTGCATAAGCGGAACCGGCCCCGGTTGCGAGTTTTGGATCGCTCTCAAAGGTCAGGGCGAACCGCGTATGGGCCGCTCCGCCCAAAAGGCCAAAAGCCAGAAAGGCGACGCAGCCGAGTGCCTGTAACGTAAACGGATCGGCGGCAAGCTCTGCGGCAGCGATGCCGGCGATGGCCATCGCCGCGCTTGCTCCCAAAAGGAGCTTACCGCGAACGCGATGCCCCACAAAACCGTAGCCGACAAAGCCGATGACGCTTGCGCCGAGGATGAGGGCCTGCGCGCCGACGACCGCTTCGGGCCCTGCGAGCACTCCCATGGCGATATCGAATCGAAACTCGGTTGCCAAGAAGCTAAATGTGAAGAGCGCGAGCGCGATAACGGCTCGAAGTTTGGTGCTGCTGATGCTCACGGAGGCCTTTCGGTGCTTAGTTGCGAGGGGTTCGTCTGATTGTAGCCCGAGCATGCGTGATGCGCGCATGCCGGCACGACATTTTGCTAAATCGCAGGTCAACAGGATGGTTCGCATGTACGCACCTAGCTATGTACCCGTGCGTGTGTGACGGTTGGGGAGCAAAGAACAATCAACCGAGCGGGAGGCTGCCATGCGAGGAAAGCATTTTAAAACGTCGACATCGAGCAAACGCGCCGGACACCTTGTCCATGGCTCGTGGAGGAGCGCGGGGATCAAGATCGCGAGTGCGGGTGCGTGTGCGCTCATGGTGGGGCAGATGCTGCTGCCGAGCGTGGCACTCGCGACGGAGCTTGGCGGCGGGGTCGATGCGGCCCCGGCTGCGGAGGCGGTTGCGGCGGCCCCGGAGACTGGCGTAGTGGCCGCTTCGACGACGCAAGGGGAAAGCGGTGACGCGACAGGCGGTTCGGCGGATGAGCCTGCCGCCGCGGGATCCTCGGAGCCGGCTCAGCAGCCGACCGCTGATGTGCAGCCCGCAACGGGACAGGACCAAGGCGGCTCAGCAGATGTCGCTGCATTGCCCGATACCGGAGCCGCTGCAGCGGACGGCGCCTCGTCCGCAGGTCAGGTGTCGACCCAGGGCGTGAGCGAGGTGATCGGCGGCAGCAATACCAAAGTCGAAACGACGGTGCGCAACAACTACACCGACACCAGAACGGATGTGTCGATAAGCCTGGTCAATGGGACGGGCGTCGAGAAGGGTGACTACTCTTCCGTCAATGGCATGGATTTCAACTTCGGTGGTTTGGGAAATTCGACTGTTCGAGCGACATATGACGACGCGACCAAGCAGACGATGTTTACCGTCGATATGGACGGCATTCAGCGGCAACAGGAAGATCGACAGTGCGAGACCGGCTATCAAGAGCTTAAAAGCTTGATGACGACGACCTATACGGGCTCGAAGATCACCTATGCGGGAACGACGTATGAGCCCGGTGGCATCATCGTCGGCAATCTCGATGATATTTTTGGCGGTTCTGGAGGAAAGGCGATCATCCATGAGATCCGTGACGACTATTACACGCGCAACCACACGTATATCAAATTCAGTCTCACGATTCCCGCCGCGGAGACATCCGAGATTGCGACGCTCGCCGTCGAGAACGTGAAGTTCGACTATCGGGCTGGCGACATGCCGCAAGCGACGGCTTGGGTGACTGCGGGAGACGAGGTCAAATACGAGATCGTCTACGAGTGCTGGCAGGAAGTGGAGGGCAACGAGCCCGTCGCCGCTTGGTATTCCGATGGGAAACTACACGGCAGCCTGCCGACGATCGGTACGTTTGAACAGGGAAAGAAGTATGTATACTCCCTTATGGTTAAGCCCAAGGACGGGCGCACCTTTACCGACAAGACCGTTATCACGGTGAATGGTCAAAAGGTGACAACACCTTTTGTGGGCGGGGCCATGTACATCCCTGCTATTAAGACCATAACGCCAAGCGCGGGGGTCGAGGTGCGCACGATCGACGTGGTCGAAATCGATGGCGTCACAGTTGGTTTTAAAGATGGGGACAAACCAGTGTTTACTGGTAAAGTTCCTGATGGTGCAAACTATGCATACCGTTGTGAATGGTGGGACCTTGACGGCAAGACTGGGGCGATGTCAACTGACTTCGGCTCGTTTTTCCAAAACAAGTTTAGTGCGTTCGAAGGCGGAAAGACCTATCGCTACGGCGTGTATGTGACGGCGTACGGTGATGTCGGAAACGTCCGCTATATATTTGGGCCCAGCACTAAGCTCAAGATCAATGGCAAATTCGTGAACTACACACGCTATGAGGGCGATGACAGTGACGGGTCGGATGGCACGATGTGGGTCGTTACCGACCTGACCTGCATGCCGGAAGTCGCGCCCGACCCCAATGAATCCACGCCGAGCGAGCCCGAGAAGCCCGCATCCGGCTCCGAGCAAAAACCGACTGACAAGGGTGACGATAGGAAGATCGAGCCTGCCACCGATACCTCGATCAAGGACGCCAAGAGCACCACAACCGTGGTCAAGACCACTACGGTCGAGAAGGGCAAGGATGCCAAGTCTAACGCCGTCCTCGCTGCTACCGGCGACGACGCGCTGCTCACGGTTGTCGCCATGGGCGTCGCCGGTGCCACGGCAGCGGCGATTGGCATCGCCGCGACCAAGCGCCGCGAGTAGATGTGGCGACGCCGCTGGACGTTTTTGGCCTCCGAAGCGTCCGATGGCGTCCCCTAGCAGCTCAAAGACGACACTGCCGGACACTTTCGGCTCCAAAAACGTCCAACCGTGTCTCCATTTGCCCATTTGCAGCGAATCGAAAAGAAATAGGATCCCGCCGGACACATGTCCGACGGGATCCTTGGTATGCGAGTTGTCCTGAGCGTTTCAACGACATGTTCAGTCATCGGATCTTCCTCCAATCATGCAGAAACGCTTCCAAAAAATCGGTCACATTGCGTATGGAGCTCCCTTTCTGACTTTTGTACATTTAATTTTGAAAGGGGGAGAGATGAGACTGAGCGATGCCGAACTTGCGACTTATGTGCGTGATCATCAAAATGTGACGCCTGTGGAGCTGACGCGGCTTCTCGGTGTTAGTGACCGGACGGTGCGAACCTATGTGCGTCGCGCGAACGACGCCATGATTCCGTTTGCGCAAATCGTCCTGAAGCGAGGATGCTATTCCCTTACATGCGCAGATGAGGCTGCATTTACCGAATGGCTCTCACGAAACAGAGCAAACACGGGCTCCGTGGCTGCTTTGCCGGAGAATTCCAAAGAACGTGTCGCCTATATCGTCGATGATCTCCTTTCTCGCAGCGATTGGATTACAAAAGAGGATCTTGCGGAGATGCTGTTTGTCTCTGTTGGAACAATCTCGCATGATCTATCAATTGCGGAGCAATTTATCAATTCCTATGGCCTCACTATCGAGCGTCGTCCTCGCTATGGAATTAAAGTGACCGGTGGCGAAATGTCTCGAAGGCTCTGTATCGCTTCCGTCGTCTCTGGAGGATTACTTGATGACGGGATGTCGGAGGATAAGGAGCGCCAGAAGCTTTTAGAGCGTGTTTCGACTTGCATCGATGAAGTTGTGCGCCGTGACGCTTTTTCGGTGAGCACGCTCGCGTATCGAAATCTGCTCGTTCATGTTGCTGTTGCTATTTTACGAATCCGCGAGGGAAACTACGTGCCCATGAGTGGTGATGAGTTAGAGCACATGGAGGCGACGCGCGAATACTCCGTGGCGCGTGACATCGCTCTTGAGTTGGAGAAATCTCTCAGCGTGACTCTTCCGGTTGAAGAGATCGCTTATATAGCCATCCATCTAGCAAGCAAGCAGATGATTCCCAAGACGGAGGACGAGAACGCGCCGGTCGTCATAGACGATGACGTGTGGAAGGTCGTCTCAGATATGCTTGATGTGGTCAAGACGTCCTTCCGCTATGACTTTAGAGATAACCTTGAGCTTCGCATGAATCTGGCGCGGCATATTGTTCCCCTATCTTACCGGCTTACTTATAACATGAACCTTAAGAATCCTCTGCTCGACGAAGTGAGGGTGAGATATCCCTTGGCATGGTCGATGGCGGTGGAGTCTTCCGTTTCCTTGGCGCATGAATACGGGCGTGCACCGTCGGACGATGAAATCGGTTATATCGCCATGTCCTTCGCGCTGGCATTGGAGCGCGAAAAAACCCATGCTGAAGGTAAGCGGATTTTGATCGTGTGCGCGAGCGGTGCAGGTACAGCCAAGCTGCTTGAACATCTGTATGAAAGAGAATTTGGCCAATGGCTAGCCGACGTCAAGACTTGCGATGCCGCCCACGTTGCCGATATCGATCTCACGGATATCGATTACGTTTTCACCACCGTTCCGGTCGACCTAAAGATCGCGCGTCCTGTTCGCCAGGTGAGCGCGTTTCTCGGTGAGGCCGAAAAGCGTGATGTAAGGGCCGTACTGAGCTCTCGGATTGATAGCGAAAAAGTGATCCCCTACTTTGATAGAACACTTTTTTATCCCCATGTTCCGTGTGACACACGCGAAGAGATCCTTGATTGGCTCTGCGAGCGTCGCATCGAGCATGGCGGTGCGGGTGAAGGCTACCGCGACCTTGTTTTCAGGCGCGAGAAGGCGATGCAGACCACGTATGGCAACAATGTCGCTATGCCGCATCCCATCGAGGCTGTCAGCGATGAAACCATTGTGACCGTCGGCATAACCGACAAGCCAGTTCCGTGGGGAGATTCCCATGAGGTACAAGTGATCTTTCTTCTGTCCGTCTCGCGTGATGGGGGACCTGGAAGGGATTTTTATGATGCACTCGCTTCCCTCATGGTCGACGAAGTTTCCATAGCTCGCCTCGTGCGTGAGCGTCGTTGGGAAACACTTTGCGCCTTGCTCGACGGGGCTGAGAAATAGGGCCTTGCTCTTGTCTGATTGTCAACTGAAACCGCGTTTTGACCGCGGGACAGTCTAAAGCCAACAACCTTTGAAAGGAATGAAATGAACATCAATACCGACGAGTTCGAACAGATCCCGTTCCAACTGATCGCAAATGCTGGTGCTGCCAGGAGTCTCGCGTTCGAAGCGTTGAACGCTGCGAAAAAAGGCGACTTTGACAAAGCAGACGAGCTTATGACCCAATCAAAGGAAGCGGCGCTTGCAGCCCACCAGACACAAACCGATTTGCTTTCCGCTGAGGCTCAGGCGCAGGAAGACGGCGGCGAGCATCTTCCCGTGGACGTGCTCCTTGTGCACGCTCAAGATCACCTGATGACTGCCATGCTTGCCCAGGAACTCGTATCCGAGATTATCGATCTATACCGCAATATGCACTAGACCTTGAGCGATGGTTGTCGCTTTAAAACATTGACGCATTCGGTGCCGACGGCCGCGGTGCCGTGTCGTAATCGGTAGCAATTTATTCAATCAAATGAGAAAGGAAAGACCATGAGAGTTCTTCTTGTTTGCGCTATGGGTATGAGTACAAGCATTTTGATGAAGAAGATGCAAAAGTACTGGGACGAGGCCGGCGAGGATAATGAGATCTCTGCCGTTGCCGTCGCCGAGGCTGAGGAGACTTCCAAGGACTATGACGTGATTCTTGTCGGTCCCCAAATGTCCTATCGCATCGAAGAGATCAAGCAGACGACCGGTAAGCCTGTCGCATCTATTCCTCCGGCGGATTACGGTCTCGCCAATTGCAAAAACATCGACGCGCTGGCAAAAAAGACGGCTGGAATCGCCTGATTCATTAAGGCTCGGCTCGTCTAGAAGGGAATGATAACCTTGGAAAAATTCTTCAATAGCAAGTTTATGGTCGGCCTGCAAGCCGCCGGTCAAAAAGTTGGCGCCAACAAGTTCCTATCGGCGGTGCAAAATGCCATGACATCGCTCATGGCCGTCATTATGGTGGGCGCGATTTGCGTCATCCTTAACACGCTGCTCGGTCCCAGCATGCTCAACCTCATCCAACCCGGAACGCCTGTTTCGACGTTTCTTGTGACGCCGTATCAGTTCACAATGAACTTCCTGTCTGTCTGGGTCATGGCGTTGCTTTCGTACAACTATGCCAAAAATCTTAAGCTCAAGAATCCGCTGATCACGATGATCGATTCGCTCGTGGTGTTTTTCTTGGCTGCTGCTCCAGTCAGCTCTACGGAGACCGGTAACGTTCTTGCGATGTCCTATCTTGGTGCCTCCGGCATGTTCCCTGGATTCTTGATCGTTTTCATTAGCGTCCAGATTGAGAAATTCTGCGAACAGCATAACGTCTATATCCGTATGCCCGAGATCGTTCCGCCCGCTATTCAGGGCAGCTTTGCGGCGATTGTGCCCCTGCTTGCAAGCGTCGCTGTGTTCTCCGGTGCGACGGTGGGCATTTCCGTTGCGACTGGCGGCACGTACACCATTTGCTCTGGCTTCATGGCCCTGCTCCAAGCTCCGCTCGGTGCCATGGGTTCGCTGCCCGGTATCATTCTTATGTACATGCTCGCCGCGCTCCTTTGGTGCTTTGGTATCCATGGAACAACGATTGTCGGCTCCATTCTTACTCCGATCATGATGGCTGCGTTCTCCGCCAGCAACGATGCGGTGACTGCCGGTGGTGCTCCGATTCTCGCTCCTATCATGGCCTATTGGTATATCCAGGCTTGCGGTGGTTCGGGTAACACGCTTGCCCTCTGCATCATGGGTCTTCGGTCTAAGTCTGAACAGATCAAGGCTGTTTCCCGCGCCGGTATTGCACCCGCCTGTTTTGGCATTAACGAGCCCGTTACGTTCGGAATGCCCATCATGTATAACCCGATCATGGCTATTCCGTTTATCCTTACCGTTCCCGTTAACATTCTGCTGGGTTACGCTGCCATGGTGCTGGGCGTCATCGCTACACCGTTCGTTTACGTTACCGGCTTGATGCCCATTGGTCTCGTGAGCTACCTGCGCTCCATGGATGTCCGCAACTTTATTTTCGACTGGTTGCTTGTTATTCCTAACTACTTGCTGTACTACCCGTTCTTTAAGGCGTACGAAAAGCAATTGGTTGCAAAGGAGCAAGAAGCCCAGGAGGCTTAACCAGATCTTATAAAGGCTGCTTTCTGCATGCGGCCCGAACTGCATGGTCGCAGCTCGGGCCATTGTTATGCGTCTTCGCGGGCTATGAGTGCGAAGACGAGATTCTTAAATCAACGGAGGTTGTCATGGCACGTTTCCCAAAAGGCTTTCTTTGGGGTGGCGCTACTGCTGCCAATCAGTGTGAGGGCGGATGGAACGCCGCGGGCAAAGGCGCTAGCGTTCCCGATCACATTACGGCCGGTTCGGTAGAGCGCAAGCGCGAGCTGACGGTCGATATCGATCCGAGTCGTAACTATCCCTCGCATGAGGCGGTCGATATGTACCATCGCTACAAGGAGGACATTGCGCTCTTTGCAGAGATGGGATTTAAATGCTATCGATTGTCCATCAACTGGACGAGGCTCTTTCCCAAGGGTGATGAGACTGAACCCAATAAGGCGGGCATCGAGTTCTACCGTGATATTTTGGAAGAATGCAAACGTCATGGTATCGAGCCGCTCGTGACGATCTCGCATTACGAGATGCCCTATCACTTGGCGCAGGCATACGGTGGCTGGGCAAGTCGCGAACTCATCGAGTTTTACCTCAGGTATTGTAAAACGTTATTTGAAGAGTATAAGGGTCTTGTGCATCTGTGGATCACGTTTAATGAGATCAATGTCGGTCTTCATCCGTTTGGTGACATCATGAGCACCTCTATTTCTGCTGCCGAACCTGGCGTGATCTCGTTTGCGGGGCTTAGCCTTACGTCCGAGAAACTGAATGCTCGTTTCAACGCTCTCCATAACCAATTCCTGGCAAGTGCAAGGGCAGTTGCTCTTGCGCACGAGATCGATTCCGAAAATAAGGTTGGCTGCATGATTGCGGGCAATGTGACCTATCCTTATAGTTGCCATCCGGTCGATGTGCATATGGCCCAGGAACAAGTTCATCTTATGAACTTCTATTGTGGTGACGTACAAGTCCGTGGCGAATATGCGCCTTTTGCCAAGCGATATCTGCGCGATATGGGCGCCACGATTGATTGGCAGTCCGGCGACGCCGAAACGCTCAAAGCCGGCACGGTCGATTTTTATAGTTTTTCGTATTATTCGTCAAAATGTGCGGCTCATGACGAGGAAAGCCTCGCCCATGCTAAGGGCAATGTCTTCTTTGGCGTTAAGAACCCTCACCTTGAGATGACCGATTGGGGACTTCAGACCGATCCCGAGGGTCTGCGTTGGTATCTAAACGAGGTGTATGGCCGATATCATATTCCGATGATGGTCGTTGAAAACGGATTGGGTGCTGTGGATGAGATTGCTGCGGACGGTTGCATCCACGATCCTTATCGAATCGACTATCTGCGTAAGCATATCTTACAGATGGCTGAGGCGATTGATGATGGCGTGGAGCTCATGGGGTACACGTCGTGGGGTTGCATCGATATTGTGTCTTGTGCGACTGGCGAGATGAAGAAGCGCTATGGCTTTATCTATGTCGATAAAGACAACGACGGCAGCGGTACGCTTGAGCGGCGTCGAAAGGATAGTTTTGATTGGTATAAAAAGGTCATCGCCACGAATGGCGAGGATCTAGACTGACAGGTTTGTCGTTCAGCGAGGAACAGGAGGTGCGCAATGCGGATCGTGAGGACGTTCGAATGCACTCCGAAGGAGTTTTTCGAAGCTGCTGCAGATCGATTTAAGCGAGAGTGCGTTACTCATGGCTCGGTTGACATTAATGGCCTCGATGTGGGTATGGGGTATGAAGACGCCGGATCGACCACTTGGCTCGACGTTTTCGAGCCAACAAAGAGGTTCGGCTGGAGTGCGTCTTCGACCGGTGGCCGTGTGGTCTCGTTGATGAATATCTCTACGGACGAAGGTGGTTGCCGAGTCGAATTTGATCAAGAATATCTTGATCAGCCGGCGGTTGCCGGTAAATTAGGGCAGGCATTGATTTTTGGTCAAATGTCGAACATGTTGATTGGCATATTCGAAGAAGTCGAGCATCGTCGCGAGGGTGTGGTCGAGAAGCCCGCTTCGGCTTCAGGATCGCAGCAAAGCTTGAGTCTCAAGCTTTTCAAGCGGATTATCGGGTCGTGATATAGATATCATCGGGTTTAACTGCCAAAAAAGGACCCCGTCGGGTGCTGCCCGGCGGGGTCCTTGGTGCGTAGGTCTATGTTCGCGTGTGCGCGGAACTACTCGCCCAGCAGGCTCTTGGTGATGGAAGCGGCGGCCTTCTTGCCGGCACCCATCGCCAGAATGACCGTAGCGGCACCGGTCACGATGTCGCCGCCGGCCCAGATGCGAGGATCGGTCGTCTGGCCGGTCTCCTCGTCGGCGATGATGTAGCCCCACTTGTTGAGCTCCATCTTGCCGCCGATCTTCTTGGCAAAGGGGTTGGCGTTGGTGCCGATAGCGCTGATCGCCACATCGCAGGGAATCTCCTCGATGGCGCCCTCGATAGGCACGGGACGGCGGCGGCCGGAATCATCGGGCTCGCCGAGTTCCATCTTCTGGACCTTGACGGCGCACACGGTGCCGTCCTCGCCGGCGACGAACTCGAGCGGGGAGACGAGCGGCATGACCTCGACGCCCTCGGCCTTGGCGTGATGCAGCTCGGCGCGACGAGCGGGCATCTCGGCCTCGGTACGACGGTACGCGATGATGGCACGCTCGGCGCCCAGACGCTTAGCGGTGCGGACGGCGTCCATGGCGACGTTGCCGCCACCGAAGACCACGACGTTTTTGCCGTGCTTGGTCGGCGTGTCGTACTCGGGGAACTTGTTGGCCTTCATCAGATTCACGCGGGTGAGGTACTCGTTGGCGAAGAAGACGTTGGGCAGGTTCTCGCCGGGCACGTTGAGGAACTTGGGCAGGCCGGCGCCGGTAGCGACGTAGATGGCATCGAAGCCCTGCTCGAACAGCTCGTCGGCCGTGGCCATGTTGCCCACGACAGAGTTGTACTCGAACTTGACGCCCATCTCCTCGAGGCCGTCGATCTCGCGCTTGACGACCGCCTTGGGCAGACGGAACTCGGGGATGCCGTAGACCAGCACGCCGCCGCCGGTGAAGAAAGCCTCGAACACGGTGACGTCGAAGCCGTTGCGGGCGAGCTCGCCGGCGCAGGTGATGCCGGACG
>ERZ808246.1697-NODE-1697-length-15285-cov-3.686737_pt1 | contig 15285 bp, 17 predicted proteins | sample MGYA00521083_ERZ808246 | MGnify/ENA primary metagenome ERZ808246 (study PRJEB31516, sample SAMN03275577) | gut metagenome | biome: mammalia-associated habitat; material: feces | host: Papio cynocephalus | place: Kenya | collected 2012-07-07 ...
GTGGGGACGCTACCATGAGCCTTTCACTGCCAAGCATCGCAACACCAGTTGGATGCTGGAGGGCAACTATCGCTTTCCTCACGGATGGAATGTGAAGGCTGCCGTCGGCATGGACCTGGGGAAGGACGAGATGTATGGAGAGAATCGCGGCTTCCAGCTCACCGTCTCCAAGAGAGGTTTTCTGAAAAAGAAGAAGTGAAACTTAGAAGGATATTAGATAAGGATGAGAATCAAAAAGAATAAAATAAGAAAGAGACTTTTCGCCTCGCAGGGATGCTTGCCCTGGGGCAAGGCAAGCATCGTGTCATTAGTCTGGGCGAGTATCTTACCATTAGCCTTGGCGATGACCACGGCTTGCACCTTCGATTCCAGCGACAATGGCGACTTCGATGGCTATTGGCACTTGGAGCGAGTGGATACGCTGGCAACCCAGGGCATGCTCGATTTGTCGCAGAAGCGCATCTTCTGGGGGGTGCAATACCATCTGATGCAATGCAAGGATGTGGATTTGGAAGCCAACGAGGGCTTCTATTTCCGATTTACGCAGACTGCTGACAGCATCATCGTGCATAATCCCTACAAGAACAACTGGCATCAGGACTACGGAGACGACGGAGGCGACCTCCCCGTCACTCAGCTCAACGACACCATTCGCTCCTATGGCATCAACAACCTGCAAGAACCTTTCTTCAAGGAGAAGTTGAAGGGCGACAAGATGATACTCCGCTCCAAGATGCTAAGGCTGTATTTCACCAAGTTTTAGAGAATAATAAGTTCTAAAAAATCTTTCCGAAGAGGATGTTGATGAAAGTCTTGACCAATATCTTGCTGTCGAACCACCAGGAGCGATGCTCCAGATAGTAGAGGTCGAGGTCCAGACGGCGCAGCATCTTCTCCATCGTGTCGGTGTAGCCATTGTAGAGGGTGGCGTAAGAGGTGACACCCGGTCTTATCTGGTAGAGATATACATAGCGAGGGTCGTGCTTCAAGATTTGGTCGATGTAGAACTTTCGCTCGGGGCGAGGTCCGATGAACGACATGTCGCCCTTCAGCACGTTCCAAAGTTGTGGCAGTTCGTCTAGATGGTGGTTGCGCAGGAAGAGTCCTATCCGGGTCATTCGTTTGTCATTCTCATGTCCATAAAGCTGTGGCCCGTTTTTCTCCGCATCCACTTTCATGCTTCTGAACTTATAGATAATGAAAGGTCTGCCAAACCTTCCGATGCGTTCCTGTCGGAAGATGGCTGGCCCGCCGTCTTCCTTCTTCACCCATATATAGCAAGCGAGAAAGAGCGGCGAGAACAAGATGAGGCATATCATAGCCAGCAGAAAGTCGCTTATTCTCTTGACGTTTCGCTCCACCTCGTTCATTCCGTCGTAGATGTAGCGAGGGTTGTTTACGTCGCTGTTCCATTTGATGTATGGTGGTATCTTTTTCAATTTCTTTTTCTTTAATATTATTTCCTGATGAGCAGGTCTTTATTTCCTGATGAATAGGGTGGAAGCCCCCTTGATGAAGAATTTGCAGCATATCATCGCCCAATTAGAGTAGATGCCTATCTTCTTGCAAGCCCTGAGGTCTTCCTTCGTGCCGAGCATTCGTGCCCGCAGGTTGCGTGTGCTGGCTCCTCCCATTCGCATGGTCACGAAGTCGAGGTGCAGGTACTGCCTTTTGAGCCGATGGATGTGGCAGAAGCGGGCTATCAGTTCGAAGTCGGCGGATATGCGGTAGTTGGGGTCATACACTCCGTATTTCTCGAACACCTCCCGTCGGATGTAGAACGAGGTGTGTGGGGCGATGTAGCCGAAGCGGATGAGCGCCGGCGTGAAGATGCGCCCCGAGTAGTAGCGCACGCATTTCCCGAGGTCGTCTTTCTTCACGAAGTGTACGTCGCCATACACGATGTCGGTGTCGGGCACCTGCTCGAATGCCGCCACCATTCGCTCTATCACGTCGTTCGAGGTGAAGAAGTCGTCGGAGTTGAGGATGCCTATCACGTCGCCCGTAGAGCGGGCGATGCCCTTGTTCATAGCGTCGTAGATGCCCTTGTCTTTCTCCGAGATCCAGTGGAGGCGGCCATGCGCTCGCTGCTCGTATCTCCTGATGACCTGCAGCGTCTCGTCGGTGGAGCCTCCGTCGATGATCCAGTGCTCGATGTCTGGGTAGGTTTGTGCCAAGACCGACTCGATGGCGTCTGCTATCGTCTTGCCGCTGTTGTAAGCCACGGTTATGATGGTTACTTTCATGCTAGCTCCTTTTTGGGGTTGTTTCTTTATGTTTAGCGTCATCCTCTTATCAGTTTTCTAATTTTACTCTTGAGTGCGAAAGGCAACAAGCGCTTGACCCTATCATAGAGAGAGTCGTTCAACTTATAGTGAAAGACCTTCTCGAAAGGGAGATAGGGCACTATGTATTTGGGATGAACCAATGGAAAGTCCAAGTCTCTATGCGAGATATAGTGTGATGGCGTATTCTTTTGGAAAGTGTGTGTGGCGTCCTTGCCAAATCCCAGGTTGGTGGTCAGGCTATACTTCGGGTAGATGGCTAGCATGTTTTGGGCGGCGAGCGCGAAATACCACTGCCAGTCCCAGGCGCTGGCATCTTTCCGGTCGATGGCCTTCAGGCGGTATTTCCAGTAGGCACGTTCCTTCGACTTGTATGCCATGTTTCCGATGATGGAATCTTCCATCTGGGAGCCTCTCCATTCCATCTCCAGGTCCATCAGCTTCCATGCTCTTTTCCAGGTGGCCCAGCCATTGGTCGATTTATATCTGCTGAATCCATAGGAGTCGGGAATTTCCACTTCTGGTATGTAGTTGGCGGCGTCTATCAAGGCGATGCGCTTGTCATCTCTGTATCTTTCCAAGAGTTCTTCCGCATAGGGGAAGAATGATGGGCGCAGCCAGCAGTCGTCTTCCACGATGATGCCTTCTTCCTCGTGCTCGAAGAACCAGTTGATGGCGTTGTACACACCATGGCCGCAACCTTGGTTCTTTTCTGCGAATCGGGTCTTTACCTCGCAATCCCAGTCTATACTGTCTAGCACAACCTTCCGGATGTCTTCCACCTTTGCCTCCTCGCCCGGTACGCTCTTTCTTGCGGCGTCGCCGGCGATGTAGAGTCTTGCTGGCTTTGCCTCCCTGATGGAGCCTAAGGTTTTCAAGGCTATCTCCTTACGGTTGAATATGATGAAAAGAATGGGTATGTTATACATTTTTATAATTCATGCAATTTATCATGTAAAGAATAGTTTCTTTTATCTAAACGTCATTATTCTCTTTATATTGTATGCAGCCTCCATTATTTGTGAATATCCTAGAGAAATTCGTGGTGAGCATACGGGCATCTACCTTCATCTGGTTGTCTGATGTGTGGGTTAGATAGAACATCTTTTCTACAAGTTCCCCTGCCGTCTCTACGAATGGGTCGTACTCGTAGTAAGTCTTGCAGTAAGCGAGCGAGGGATTGTGCCATATCAGCATTTTCTTTTGATTGGCCACGCACTCGTAGCTCACTCCGCTCACCTGGTTGCTGAAGGCGGCGGGATAGGCCAGCAGGATGATGTGCGCCTTTACAAATAGATATTGGTAGTCCGCCTCGCTCAGGAATCCATGGATGATGTGGATGTTGCTGTATTTACGGTCTTCCACGCTGAGGTCTCTGAGCAGCAGGAGGGTGTGGCTCGCTTTCAGCGTTTGGTTCATGCTCTCTGTATATACGGCGGCAACGAAATCGCCGGCAGTCTTTGACGAGGGATGGAATACCACATGGCTGAATTCTTCTATAAAGGCAAACGCCCTAGACTCCTTCTCCACTTTGAAAGGGGAGAAGCATCCATGCGAGATGATGGCTGTCTTGCTGATTCCATTTTGGCGGAATGGCTTTGCCATTTCTTCGTTGAATACAAGGAAGGTGTTGTGTTGCCTTGCCAGTCGGTTCAGGAAGTAAGTCTTGATTCTGCTGGAGAAATCATTGCTGTTTCCGTGGCATATCATATACATTCCCTTTGTGAGTGGATATATGCCCAGTGTCACTTCGTCTAGGTTGGAAATGAGGATATGGTCGAATCGGGAAAAGTTGATTTTGCGCTTGATGTAGTGCAGGGCAAGTACATAGGATATTCGTTTCGTCAAGCTGCAAGTGGAGTCGGTGTCCGTCCAGCTGGGCAGCACCAGGGCGTACATCTCCTTGGGATAGGGCAGCTGGAGGGCTATCTCCTGGTGCATCACGAGCTTCACGTCGTAACCTTGCGCCACGAGGGCATCTATCTGTATCTGGTCGAAGTGGAGATGCCCGAGCTGCTTCATATAGTTGATGTATATTACTTTTTCCATTTTTTTATCGTTTGGGAGGTATCTTTTGCTCGTCTTTTAGTTCTTGTCGTTTTGGTGCTGGCGGAAGTAGATGAAGCGGGCGTTGTGTCCGCCGTCGCTGTTCTCCAGCAGCACATTGTAGTATTGCGACATCGAGCCTGAGCAGCCGCTATAGGTCTTGAGCAGACAGTAGAGACTGATGAAGACCACGTAGAGTATCTTGTTGCTCTTGTAGTAGAGGCATTTCGCCAGGTCGAGCCAGACTATCCAGTAGGCGAAGACGAAGAGGTTGGAGCAGCGCACGCTGATGGTTCTGAACTCGCTCAGCGAGAGATTGACGGCGAGATAGAGGAAGAGGCTGTTCACCAGCACGTTGGTTCCCCTCAATGCCCGCAGCTTGTCGATGTAGCAGAGCAGCATCACGCCCGTGAAGAGCTTTTCCGCATAGCCGATGCCGATGGAGCTGCCTTGCGCCTGGTAGCTGATGTAGGTGTCGATGTACTGGGCGGCGGTGGGCGAGAGCAGTCCGGCTGCCATCGTCGCCAGGGTTTTTACTATCGGTAGGCGGAAAACGCATACGATGTTCACCGCCAGCAGCACCACTGCCATCAGCTTCTTGTTCCATCTCCTGCCCAGCACGAAATACATGGGCAGGTATGCCAGCGCCGAGGTATGGAAGGTGGCTGCCAGGAGGCACACCAGCAGATAGGGCACGAGCCTCCGCTTCTCTATCAGGGGGATGGCGTTGAGGAAGATGAAGATGGAGAGGGAGTTGCGCATCAGGTCGATGCTGAAGTCCAGTCCCGACATCGTGATGTAGAGCACCAGTACGGCGGGCAGATTTTGGGTGTATCGGCGGATGAAGAGGGTGAGCAGCGTGGTGTTGATGAGCGTGCATACCATCTGGAAGAACAGGTAGTTGGGCACCAGCGTCTTGCAGGTGGCCACGAGCAGCAGGAAGCCCGGCTCGGTCTTGAATCGGCTGTTGTCGGCGTGGAAGAACGACGGCAGGTCGGGAAGGTTGGCGAATGTCTCGGTGTATGCCGTCCAGTCGTAGGCCACGAATCCCCTGAACCCAAAGAAGAAAACGAATAATAGCAGTGCCACGATGCAGGTGGCAGAGCGTTTTCCCTTAGCGCCCGCAATGGATGCGCCCGCAAAGTATTGGTTGGCGACGGCGAGGAAGCCGAAAGCTACCAATAATAATAGATAAGGATAAGCGTTGGCCATGTCTTGTACGTGTTCGGAGTTTTTCTAGAAGGATGATGCGTTATGAGAACTTGATTTTCTTGATGCCGTCCTTGATGCCCAGCACCCATGCCACATCGACCACGATGCCCAGCACGAGGAAAGCCAGCACCATCACCGACCTAGGCGTGCTGGATGCCTTCAGGGGCACGGATGCGCCCTGGATGACGGTGAAGGCTGGTGTGCGCTCCTGTATCTTGTCGAGCGCCTTCTGCACTTGCTGCTGGGTGGCGGCATAGTTGTTGTATTTCAGCTGGAGGTCGTTCTCCATGTCTTCCAGTTTCGCCTCGTAGGATTTCAGCACCACGTCGGTGTTGGCATCGGCGAAGGCGGCATATTGTTGTCTCTTTTTTTCGTATCTCGCCTTTGCCTCTCGGTTCAGCTTCACGGCGTTTTGATAGTCTTGTCGAGCCTTCTGCGTGCGATAGCGGGTGATGTAGTCTTGCAGTCGGTGTTGCAGGGTGTCGGCGATGCAGGCTGCCACGTAGGGGTCCCAGTCGGTGGCGGCGATATTGATGATGCTGGTGCCCTTGTCCATCTGGCAGTCGATGTTGTCGATGATGGCATGGCACACGTTGTCTTGCTCTCGGGTCAGGGCGAAGGGGTTCAGGTTCTTGAATCCCTGGTAGCCTTTGTCGGGCTTGCTGAACCACTTCTTGATAGCCTTGAACGGAACGGCGTAAAAGGGTGTCTTCTCGTCTTTTACGATATGCTCGTAATAGCTTTTCTTCACTCCGTTCACGGTGACGGGCACGCCAAAGAGCTTGACGGCGAAGTCGCTCGAAGCAAAGATGTTGGGGTATATCTCGGGATAGATGGCATCGGCGTCCGACTTCATGTTGCCCAGGTCCATGCCGAAGGCTCCCGCTATGTCGCCCAGGCTCTGCGACATGCCCATGCTGTTCATCTCGGGGGCTAGGGAGACGTATGCGGTGTATCGCTTCTGCTGTCCCAGGGCATAGCCGATGCCGAGCAGGAGCGATACGGCGATGCAAACCGCCATTGATGTCTTGTGTTGCAGAACCTTGTTGACCAGTTCCACCACGTTTATTTCGTTTGTCTTCATTTTTCTCAAATTCTTTATGTTATTCTCTTGTGCATTTAGCAAAGGGATCGTTTTCTAAGCGCAAAGGGATCGTTTCTTATGTGAAAGGCTCGTCCCAAATGCATTGGTAGTCCAGATGGTGCGTACGGGTTCCGATGGGCTTGGCTGGCACGCCGCCCACCACGGTATAAGGGGGCACGTCTTTCGTCACCACTGCCCCAGCCGCCACCACGGCTCCCTTGCCGATGGTCACGCCTTTGAGCACCACGCTGTTTACGCCCAGCCAGGCATAGTCTTCTATCTTGATTTTCTCATAGATGCCCGGGAAGTGGGGCTTCTGGATGTCGTGTCCGCCCGTCATCAGCTTCACGCCGTGCGATATGGACACGCTATTGCCTATCTCGATGATGCCCCTGGCGTCGAGTGTGCAGCCGCGGTTGATGTGCGAGCCTTCGCCGATGGTGGCGAGCCACGGACTCATCCAGTAGGTCTGGCGGGCGATGAAGCTCTGCTTGCCTATCCTCGCGCCGATGAGCTTGAGATAGCCTTTTCGCAGTCCCCAGCAGGGGATGTGGGGCAGCACGCCGTTGCCCAGGTATTCGATGCCGAAAGCCTTCGTGTAGGCATAGAGCGGAGTGGCGGCGAACCATTTGAACGCCATCTGCCTCAGCAGGCGGGGCAGGGTGGAGAGGCGCAGACGGTTGCCCGACACGATGAGGTGGTTGTACCAGATGCTCTTGTAGGGGTGGGCGGATGCTCCCTCGGCGTCGTATTTCTCGATGCAGAGGTTGAGCTTCCGGAATTTGCATCCGTCCCTGTAGAGGCGGTATATCATCTCGTAGTCGAGGGCGTAGCCCAGCTTGCGCCTCAGCGAGAGGTCGAAGAGGTGGGCTTTCTGCGCCTCCGTGCGCACGAAGGAGGAGCCATGGCGGTAAGCCACCCCATGGGCGAGCACGTGATAGTCTTCGCTGGCGGGGGTGAAGATTTCCCGGGATTGCCCTGAATCTTGCTTCCGTCCCAGCTTTTCATTTCCAAGACTTTTCTTTTCCTTCCTGATTTCCAGGCTGTCGCCATACACCACGTCGATGCCGGGGTATTCGTCCTTGGCGAAGATGCGCTCCATCACATCGTTGGCGGCATAGAGGTCGCCGCTGTTGAGGAAGTTCACCCAGTCGCCCGAGGCGTGTGCGATGCCCTTGTTCATGGCGTCGTAGATGCCGCCGTCCTTCACCGAGCACCAGTAGGCGAGCCGGGGGGCGTACTCACGGATGATTTCCGCCGTGCCGTCGGTGCTGCCTCCGTCGATGACAATATACTCCTTGTCCTCCCACGTCTGCGAGAAGAAACTTTCGATGGTGGCGCGGATATGGGCGACATCATTGAATACCACGGTTATCACACTTATCTTGTTGCTCACGGCTGTATATTGCTTAATTTTATCGAGTATCTTCAATCGAGTATCTTCAATCGAATTCCTTCAATCGAATTCCTTCAATCGAATTTCTTTTATTGGATGCAAAAGTACATCAATTTTGTGGAATCTCCAAACTTTTCGGGAAGTTTATGGAGTCTCCAGACTTTTCGGATGGCTATTTGTCCCAGATGCCCTTCGCCTTGCCCCGAATCATCAGGCGGCACTGGTAGAGATGCACCAGTGCCATCAGGGCGTAGCTCGCCGCCATGCAGCCCACGATGCCCTCCACGCCCAGGCTGCCGCCCATCCACATCACGGCTGCCACATAGAGCAGGGTGCCCAGCAGCGAGGTGATGATTTGCACCCTTATCTTGTTCAGGCCGTTGAGGAGGTAGGTCACGCAGTTGTTGAGGTTGAACATGCTCACGTAGCCCAGGGTGCAGAGCGAGACGGAGAAGGGCACATCCACTTTGTCGCCCACCCAGATGTGATAAAAGAGGTGGCTCAGCGCCAGCATCGCCGCACCGCCCACCAGCGAGAGCGCCCATAGCTTGAGCGCACGGCCGAAGTTGGTGGCTATCCAAGCCATGTCGCCCTTCACGTAGGCGTCGGTGTAGGCGTTCCACATCGGCGCGAGCACGATGGTGTAGGCTATCACCAGCAGGTTGAAGTATTTGTACGCCACATTGTAGGTGGTCACCGCCTCTGGTCCGCAATACTGGGTGATGAAGAGGTTGCCCGCCCCGAAGATGACGAGGCAACTGCTCATCTGGATGAGGAAGAAGCCGAGTCCCTTGCCCACTATCTGTCTGCCCAGCGACTTGTCGAAACTGCCCCACGAGGGCCTGAGCTGCGGATACTTGGCGAAGAGCGGCAGGGCAGCCAGCAGATAGATGGCTGCCGGGGTGGCGGTGTAGGCGAGCACCACGTAGAGCAATCGGGGGGTGGCAAAGAGGGTGCAGAGATAGACGATGGCAAGCGCCAGCAGGTTGCCCACGACGCTGAGCAGGTCGCTGAGAGCGTATTTCTGCATCGCCACGAACACCATGCCCACGTTTTTCACCACGAAGTGGAGCAGGGTGAAGGCGACGGCAACGCCCAGGGCGTCGCGCAACGCCTCGTTGGGCAGGGCTTGGGTGTTGAAGAAATGGCGGAAGTCGATGGTTTCCATCGGGAATACGGCGACGGCTCCCATGGCGATGGCGAGCAGCGAGAGCAGCGCCAGCGTGGTCGTGATGTATCTCCTGCCCAAGGCATAGTCGCCCTTGGAGAGCGCCTGGGCGAGATAGTTGCGCATCCCGTTGCCCAGCCCGATGTCCATGGTGTTGATCCAGAACATCACGGAGGTGATGGTGAGCCATATTCCATAAATCTCATTGTCGAGGTAGCCGATGGTGACGGGCACGATGAGGAGCGATGAGAGCAGACTGAGCACCTTGAGGATGCCCGAGAAGAGGATGTTGGTGGCGAGCATGCGGTTGCGTGCCCCCATCTTACCCTTGGCTCCCAACCCTTTGTATTTCGATAAGTTCATATATATTTCGATGTTTTTTGGTTGATATTTCGATGTTTTTTGGTTGCAAAGGTATCATTATTTTCCGAGACAGCCAAGTTTTCCAGCTAGTTTTCTCTCGTTTCTTTACTTTCTCCCCGGTATGCAAGGAAGCCGTCGGGCAAGGAGGAAATTCCCCCTTCGCCCGACGGCTTCCTTACTTGTTTTCTTACTTTTTCAAAAACTTCCGCAGCTGCTCACCCCCATGCTGGTGGCGATGGCGGTGAGCACGGATATCACGATTTGGATGATGGTCTTCCACGTTTCCTTTCTTATCATAGCTCTCTATGCATTAGATGGTTAGGGGCGGAAGACTAAAGCACCGTGTCGCCTCCCTGGTCGCCGCCAGATGTGCCGCCGCCGTCGCCCGTGTTGTCGCCGTCGGAGCCAGAGCCGCCGCCAGATGTGCCGCCGCCAGGATTGTTGTCGCCGGAGTCGTCTGGGTCCTCCACGTCGCTCTTGTCGTCGGAGGTCACCGACTTGATTACCTTTCCGTTGCGGTCGTAGCAAGTGATGTTGACGCTGGTGTCGGCGAGCGCCTGCTTGATGCCCACGCTAGGCACGAAGACCACTCGGCGAGAGGTGATGAGCTGTGCGCTCACCTTGTTCACGTCGTCCACCGCCGTGGAGCGCAAGCCGAAGCGCATGCAGCCCAAGCCCGGGATAGGGATGGAGTGACCCTCGGTGGCCCACACCTTCACCACGTTGCCGTAGGCTGCCAGGGCAGCCTGGAGCACGCCCTTAGGCAAGCCGCTCGCCAAGGCTGCCTGCTCCACCACCTTGGTCTCTGCCAACTGTCCGTACAGCTCTGGCTGCATCACGAACATCCACTTCTCTGTCTTCTTGTCGAACGCCACGTTGCGCTCCATTGCCTTTACCTTGATTCCCATAATTAATTGTACTTTGAAATTTTGAGTTAATTACCTTAGTTGCAGGCACTTTGCCTGTCAACGCCTCGCGGGGGATGCCTAAGCCGTCGTCTAAGCCGTCGTCTAAGCTTTCGTCTAAGCCTTCGCCTGAGCTGAGCCTTTCGCCTGCGCCATCGCCTCGGCAGTGGTACCCGTCTGCCAGGGTTGGCGGCTCCCTCCGTCCGACATTTGCAAAGGTACTAAATTTTGGGGGCAAAAGCAATAGTTGTACCTCACCTCGTGCTAGAGAATCGGCAGAGTGGGGTCGTTGGGGTACTTCCGTGCGCCCTCGGAGTCCATCTTCTGCTTCATCTTCAGCTTCTCGTCGAAGAACTTGCCGATGTGCTTCACGATGTAGCCCGCCTCGTTGGCGATGGGGGTGCGCTTGGCTCTCATCTTCTCGGCGAACCATCGCTTGTGCGCCATGAGGGCGTCCAGGGAGTCGCGCATCCAGAACTTCACCTTCTGCGAGATGTCGATGGCCACCTTCTCCTCCACGCCCCACAGCAGTCGAAGGGTGGTGCGGAGGCGCGCCTGGTATTCGTCCAGCTCCAGCTTGCGGTCGCCCGTAGGGTTCTCGTCCTCCCTCGTGTAGATGGTTATCACGATGGTCTTCTGCACGCTTGCAAGCTCGTCGTTGCTCACGGTGTCTTCCTGTCCGCCAGGCTTCGCCAGCTCGTAGTCGAAGTGGAAGGGGCTTCTGCCGGCGTAGAAGGCGTTGCGCAGCTCCTCGTGGGCTGGCTGCACCACATTCTTGAGGATGTAGGAGCAGTTGGGGAACTCCATCTGCTGGCTCAGCAGGGTGCCCAGTCGGAGCGCCTTCATCTGCTTGAGGTCGGCGTGGGCGAAGAATCCGTAGTAGAGTCGGTACATCTGTCGGGTGGCGTTGCGCTTGAAGGAGAGCAGCTCGGTGAGGTTGAGCTTGTGGTATCCCATCGAGGTGTTGAGCAGGTAGTAGAGCAGGTCGGTGGAGAAGTCGAGCTTCGCCACGAGTCGCTTGCCCTGGGTTTCGAAGCTCACGGCGAAAAGTCTTGGGAAACAGTTGTAGGTGGTTGCCTTGCCCTTCATCACGGGCACGTAGATGCTCATCTGGCTCATCTTCTCCAGCTCGGCGATGGCTCTGCGGCGATGGCCCTTGTTGGCCTCCAGCTGGCTGAGGGGCACGGTGCGGTGGCGCACTCGCTCCGACACCTCGTCGGGGGTGAAGGCGATGTGCCCCAGGGGTCCCATCTGGTCGAAGATGGCCTGGCGGATGTCTTGTTGCAGACAAGCCTCTAGCTGATAGAGCAGCTTGTTCTGATACTGAGAGAAGGGTGTAATCGTAAGACTCTGAACGTTGGACTCGTAGATTACTTGGAAAGGTTCTCCTGCCATTGTAATAAAACTTTTAATAGGTTTATGAAAAATGCAGGGGGAAGTGGGGCAGAAAAAATCCAGGCAAAGGTCACTTCCAAGCCATCGCCAGTTAGAATGAGCAAGGAAGCTTAGCACGACCCATACCTACACAAATCGTTTCTGACCAAACTTCCTTTACCTGCTAATAACTGGCTTTTATCATTTTCAGTTATTGAGCATAGAAGAGTTGGTCAGGATTCGTTTGTGTTTGTAAAGACTCAAAGGGTGCTAAACCTTTTTCCTCCTGATAGGAGGGCGAGCTTTACTTTTGGATCAAATCCTTGTCCGCATCAATCTGATGCTAGTCTCCAGACCGCCTTCTCGCTTTTTGGCAGCGAATGGGCGTTATGTCTTTCAACCGTGGGCAAAGATACGACTTTTTCTTTTAACTTCCAAATTTTTCTGCATTTTTTTTATCAAAATGTGATATTTTTTTTGATTTGCCGAAATTCTCGCGCACGCACGTTCATCTCTTATTTTATTTATTATTATATATACTCATATATTCTCATATTATCGCAAGAGCAGGGCGGGGCATAACCTCTTGGAAACGAGATTTTTGCCCTCTGGTGCCCGGAAATCTTGGATACCTTGCCCGGGGCGGCATTCGGGTCTTGGGCACCTCGGCAGGTGGCGCTGGGGTACCTCGGAGCGGGGCTGGCGGCGCTTGGGAGAATGGAGGTGCCCCATAGAGAATTTTTGGGGGATAGTGGGCGGAAAACTTGCTTTCGACTCCAAAATGTTGTATCTTTGCACTATCGGAAATATCCTTACACAGGGAATCCTCTGAAACCGCCCATCCCATCGGGCCTTACCCACTTTGGGACTTCAGATGGCGTGGTTTTTATTTTTTCCTGGCGTAGTAGGAAAATTTTCCTCGCCACGTAGCGCCAGCCGCATGGCGTGGCATTTTTTGAGGATAAGAAAAATGTTTACACAACGAAGATGAATATAGGATTTGCATAACGAAAGTAAAGAATTTACATAACGAAAGTAAAGGATTTACATAACGATAATAAAATAACGAAAGGAAAAGTAAGAGATGAGAAAAATTCAGATGATTGTAATTCATTGTTCTGCCACCCGATGCAACCAGGCATACACGGTGCAGCAGTTGTTCCACGACCACGTGGAGGTAAACCATTGGCGTTTCATCGGCTACCACTACTACATCCGCCGCAGCGGCAAGGTGGAGCCTACGCGCCCCCTGGATCGCATGGGGGCGCACGCCAAGGGGCACAACGCCTTCTCCGTAGGCATCTGCTACGAGGGCGGTCTCGACGAGCAGGGGCACGCTGCCGACACCCGCACCGAGGCGCAGAAGCTGGCGATGGCGAAGCTCATCCACCAGTTGGCGCAGCAGTTTCCCACCATCCACACCGTGTTGGGCCATTGCGACCTGCCGGGCGTGCAGAAGGCTTGTCCCTGCTTCGACGCCACCCAGCTGCAGAAGTATCTGTACAGGGAGCCGAAGGAAGGAGCCTCTGTCATCGACTGAGAGGTTGCGGGAAGGTGTGGGAGGGAGGAAAGAAAGACGGAAGTGAAGTAAGAGAATAATGTATAAGTAAAAAGATAAGAACGTATAAGTAAAAAGATGATGAAGTTATGCTAGAATTGGTGATAGAGCGTTTTGCCACATGTCGCTCTGCCTTGCACGGGCGACTGTGGGTGGATGGTCAGCACGTGTGCGACACGCTGGAGTATGAGCCTCGGGCGTTGCAGCCCGGCTCCTACACGGTGTCGTTGCAGCATGTGGAGAGCGAGGGCCGCAAGATGATGGTGGTTTCCGATAAGCCCTACCTCTTCCCCTGGGAGGTGGCGGAGAAGCCGCCGATGTTCCGGGTGAGCAACGGTCCGTTTACGCTTCGTGGCGGCGACATCAGCGTGGGTGAGTGCCACCACCTGGGCTACATCCTGCATTGCGCCGAGATACTCGACACCCTTTTCCTGAGGGTCAGGATGAGCATCAGCAGGGGCACGGAGGTGCGGCTGCTGATAAGGGGTGAGCCAGAGAGGTATGGAGGTGGATGAGCGAGCTGTTCGCATTCAAGGCTCCGATGAAATGGTCTTCCGCGATGTCGAGGATATATTTGTTTCTCCTGTATGCGATCTCTTTGCTGTTGCGTGGTTGGTTAGAGATAGAGATGACGAGGGCTTCGTCCTGATCGATGGCTGCTTGGATTTCAGCAGGAAGTTCCTTATACATCTTTCTTGCCAAGACGATGATGACGGGGATATGGCGTTTCAGGAGGAGTTGCAACACATCCTTTTCGAGCTTCGTCTGAAAACCGCCGATGATGCAGGAATCCTTGGGCACGCTCGTAGCCCAGTCGAAGCTCCTGAGGATGTCTTGGCTTGTGGTCTTGCTGGAGCAGAGGAAGGCTATCTTCTTCTGTTTCAGCAAGTCTATGTTTCCGATATGGGATAGTATTTCTGCCATAGGCTTTTGCTTGATTTGTGATGCTGCAAATTTACGACTAATTCCTTAGATATCAAAGAAAATGGTAGGCTTTTTGCAAATTCCGTAGGATTTATTTGGTAGTTTCATTTATTTAGCGTATTTTTGCGGCAGGAATTCAAATTAATTATTAAACGAAAGGATTAGCTATGAATTTATCATTATCTTTGAATGACATATATGCTATGTTAGCAACATTAACCAACGACAATAAGCAGTGGTTGGCAGATAAGCTTATACAGGATGTGCAAGCAGCAAAAGTAGAACCTAAAAAGCAGAAGACTTTGAAATTTCCAAAGATTCCAAAGAATCGTCCAATATCCCAAGAAGTGCTCGATATGGTTGTGGGGAAATTACCTGATGACTTTGATTATGATAAAGAAATTAATGACATGTATATGGAGAGGGCAATGTGGAATGATAATGCGTAAGAAAGGAATCCCCAGTTGCCGATACTATAAACGGCATCGACAACTAGGGATTTCTCATTTTTCCTATGCCTCTTCGTCCTTGTTCAACTCATCACCCATACGATACTTGATGTCGTAGTTGATGATGAAGTCCAGTTCTTCCTCCGTGAAGCCGTAATGCTTGGCGAGAAGCTTGTCTATCTCGTCGATGATGGGCTTGGAGAGCTTAGGTATGAATGATTTATATCGACTAATGTTTCCTTGAAATTTTCGCTCTGACCAAACAGAATTTTTCTTCAAGTCGTTCATTAATCTTTCCCCTAATACTTTCAAAGATTCTCCGGAATAGATTGAATCAACGATTGGCAGGGAGATAATATCAGATGGATTGTTGTTTCTAACATCAGAATTGATTTGATACCACCACCAATAGAAATCTGACCACCACAAGCAAAGTGAAGTGTATTCGCTAGATTCTGTCGAAAAAGATATACTTTCTTCCTTACTTGAAGTTGTCTCAATACCATTTAAAAACAGCGTAG
>ERZ808246.1699-NODE-1699-length-15253-cov-22.834518_pt1 | contig 15253 bp, 14 predicted proteins | sample MGYA00521083_ERZ808246 | MGnify/ENA primary metagenome ERZ808246 (study PRJEB31516, sample SAMN03275577) | gut metagenome | biome: mammalia-associated habitat; material: feces | host: Papio cynocephalus | place: Kenya | collected 2012-07-07 ...
CGGCAAAAAATGGAGCCCGGGGCTATGCATGGCCCGACGCGAATTCCTATTGTACCGTCGTTTCCCACAGTCCGCGGTGCCGTGTCGCAGGCTACCGCGCAAGCTGTGGAAACCGTCATGGAACGGCCGTTATTCCAGCCGTCCGCGTCGCCACAGATTCGCTCCGTGGCGGAAATCCTTGGCCGTGACGAACAGGTTGCCGGCGGTATGCAGCAACCTTGCCGACTTGGCGCGCGCCTGCTTCTCGGCGACGGAAAGATGTGCCGTGTCCGCGGAATCGGCCGGCATGCCTGCATGCGCGGCCAGTTTGCGCGCTTCGATACGCAGTCCCAACGCCACCACATCGGTGAACGCGCCGGCACGTTCCAACGCCACCGCGAAATCGCCGGTGAACGCGCCAGCCAGAATCGAATCGGCGGTGCGGGCGATGTCGTCTTCCGTCGGAGCCTGATCCACTCCCGCGATCGCGGATGCGGTGGTGGCGACGGGCTCGCCGATGCGCCACAGCCGGGCGATGGAATCGCGGTTCTTCCGCATCCAGGTGCGCAGCAGATACAGTCGCCACAGCATGCCAGGCAACGAATCCGGTTCGGCATGGCTCCACAGTTCGGCGATCACATCCACGCCTTCGTGATCCACCAGCGTCAGCACGCGCTCCACCAGCGCGGCGTCCTGCGTGTGGCGCACGCGGTCCAACAGCGCGGCCGCCGAAGCATGGCTCATCTCGCTGATCTGCGCCGGATCTGCGCCGCCGGCGATGTTGTCGGCCATCATCTGGTCGAGCTGTCCGGGGCGTGCGGGGCGCGGCGAGCCCGTATCGGTGAACCCGGCGGCACGGCTCGCCACAATCGAACCGGAACCGTAGTGCATGTTAGTAGACAATTGGCCAGACTTTCTGAATGTCGATGATGCTGGGGCCTTGCGGCGTATCGATTATAAACAACGCCGTGGCGGTGCCCGTCGGCATGTACGGCGATTTCGCGATCAGCTGCTTGGCGAGCGATTTACTGGCGCAGAGGCCACGCAGATGGTCGAACATGCCGCCGATGACCGGGCGGTGCATGCAGATGGCCGTCGTCGCGCGGTTGGCGAGCGTCTGCTTGATCTGGTCGAGGAACGACAGCCATGCGATGGTCGGATGTTCGGCGAACGCGTCTTCCGTCAACGCGTCGATATGCTCCATCGGCCGATCGGTCTGCCAGCTGAGCACCTGCAGCGTCTCCCGGCAGCGCAGCCACGGCGACGTGGTCAGCCGCGTCGGATTGTAGCAGGCGAGCTCGCGGTTGAGCGCGAACGCGTGCGCGGCGCCTTTCGGCGTGATCGGCCGGTTCGCGTCGGTGCCTTTCCACAGTTTGCGCGTCTCGGCTTTCGCGTGGCGCACGATGAGCAGGTTCTGCGCGGTCGCGGCGCCCTCCTGGATGCGGTCCACGAAGGTGGCCAAAGTCTCCTTGTCGGTGGAATGCGTCAGCACTTTGCGCGCCTCGCGCACGGATACCCAGACGATGTCGTTGATTTCGCCGACGTCCGCGCGGTGCACCGGGCCGAACGCGTCCAGCAGATGCTCGGCGTCGGCGTCGGAAATCGGCTGCGCCATCCAATACAGCGTGTGTTTGGTGTCCGCCGTGCGGTCATGCGAATGCCGGGTCTTCTTGCCCTCCTCGGCAAGCGGATATTCGACCTCGCGCAGATACGGGCCCAGGGCGATCGCCACGCCCGTCTCCTCGCCGATCTCGCGCACCGCGGCATGCCGGTGCGTCTCGTTCTGCTCGAGCTTGCCCTTCGGCCAGCTCCAATCGTCGTATTTCGGACGATGCACGATGCACACTTCGATGCTGTCGAGCTGCTCCTCGGCCGTCTTGCGCGCTGCGATCGCCGGATCGCGGGCGATTTCGCTGCCCGCCTTCCATCGCCATACGATGCCTCCGGCGGCTTCCACGACTCGTCTCATCTTTTCGCTCATGTCTTTCATTGTAGGATCGGGCATCCGCGCCGTGCCGTTTGCGCTGCCGCACATCCGCCGCGCGCATTGTCGCACGCATGGAAATGGCCGACCCCGCGGTATGCGGAATCGGCCATTGTGCTCATCGGTCAGTGCGTCGCCGGTCGGCGCGTGTGCTTCTTGATGAGGTATTCCTGGCAGTCGACCAGCGGTCTGCCTTCCTCATCCTTGGAATGGCGCACGTAGGTGCCGTCGGCCTCCATATGCCAGGAGGCGGTGGAATCGGCCATCTGCAGGTCGACGTACTTGATGAGCTCGTCGATCTGCTCCGGAGCCACGATGCGTACCAGCGCTTCGACTCGACGGTCGAGGTTGCGGTGCATCAGGTCGGCGGAACCGATCCACACCTCCGGGCCGGCCGCAGGGCCTTCGCCGATCTGCGGGCCGTCGGAGTTAGCGAACGCGTAGATGCGGCTGTGCTCCAGGAAACGGCCGAGGATGGAACGCACGCGGATGTTCTCGGAAAGCCCCGGAACGCCCGGCTTCAGCGCGCAGATGCCGCGTTCGACGATATCGATCTTCACACCGGCCTGGCTGGCGCGGTACAGCGCGTCAATGGTCTTCTCGTCAACGATGGAGTTGACCTTGATCTTGATCCACGCCTCCTTGCCGGCGCGCGCGGCGTCCTCCTCGCGGCGGATGCGCTGGATCAGGCCGGAACGCACGGTGCGCGGCGCCACCAGCAGGCGGTGGAAGCTCGACTTCGGCGCGTAGCCGGACAGCTGGTTGAACAGGCGGGTCATATCCTGACCGACCACCGGATCGCAGGTCAGCAGGCCCAGATCGGTGTAGATGCGGGCGGTCTTCGGATTGTAGTTGCCGGTGCCCACGTGGCAGTAGCGGCGCAGTCCATCGGCCTCCTGGCGCACCACAAGGCTCAGCTTGCAGTGGGTCTTCAATCCCACGATGCCGTACACCACGTGCACGCCCGCGCGTTCGAGCTTGCGGGCCCACGCGATGTTGGCGTCCTCGTCGAAGCGCGCCTTGATCTCGACCAAAGCCAGCACCTGCTTGCCCGCGTGCGCGGCGTCAATCAGCGCGTCGATAATCGGCGAATTGCTGGACGTACGGTACAGCGTCTGCTTGATGGCCAGCACCTTCGGGTCGGCGGCGGCCTGCGCCAGGAACGCCTGCACGGACGTCGAGAAGGAATCGTACGGGTGGTGCAGCAGGATGTCGCGTTCGCGGATGGCGGCGAAGATGTCCTGCGCACGGGACGATTCGACCTCCGCGATCTGGCGGTTGGTGGTCGGAATGAACGGGCGGTACTTGAGGTCCGGACGGTCGATGCCTCCAAGCTCGAACAGCACGGTCGCGTCGAGCGGCGCCGGCAGACGGTAGACCTCGTCGGCGCTGACGCGCAGCTGGTCGGCGAGCAGCTGGGACAGGAACGGGCTGGTCTCGTCGGAGATCTCCAGACGGATCGGCGGTCCGAAGCGGCGGCGCAGCAGCTCCTTCTCCATGGCGTTGAGCAGGTTCTCGGCGTCATCCTCCTCCACGTCGATGTCCTCGTTACGGGTGACGCGGAAGGAGCGGGCCTCCTTGATGATCATGCCGGGGAACAGGGATTCCAGATGGGCGATGATCAGGTTCTCCATGGTGATGAAGCCGTAGCGCACGTTGCTGCTCTCGTCCTCGGTCAGGTCGTCGACGGGCACGAGGCGGTTCAGGTTTCCAGGAACCTTCACGCGGGCGAAGTGCGACTTGCCGGAAGCCGGGTTCTCCACCAGCACGGCGAGGTTGAGCGAGCCGCCGGAGATGTACGGGAACGGATGTGCCGGATCCACGGCGAGCGGCGTCAGGACGGGGAACACCTGCTGTCGGTAGTAGCGCGAGAGCCGCTCCTGCTCGGCCGCGGTGAGCTTGTCCCAGCTCAGCAGCACGATCTGCTCCTTGGCTAGATCGGGCAGGATGTGGTCGATGATATAGTGCGCGTGCTCGTCCTGCAGTCGGTGCGCCTCGTCGCTGATGGCGCGCAGCTGCTGCCTCGGGCTCAGTCCGGAGGCGGCGGTCACGGCGATGCCGGTGTCGATGCGGCGCTTCAGGCCCGCCACGCGGACCATGAAGAACTCGTCGAGGTTGTTCGCGAAGATCGCGGCGAAGCTCGCGCGCTCGATGACCGGCAGGTCCTCGTCCTGGGCGAGCTCGAGGACGCGCTTGTTGAACTTCAGCCAGCTCAGTTCGCGGTCGAAGAAGCGGTCGTTCGGCAGCGGTTCTTCGCCAGCCTGAAGCTCGCGCTTGTCGTTCTTATCGGTCTCGGCGATATGCTCAGCTATCTGGCTGCGCAGAATCGCCTTCGAGGGTGCGTCAAAAATCTGTGCCATACCTTCCTACTTTATCCTGAAGTGGCTGGAATGTCTTGCGCGACGCAGCAGAATTAAGCAGGAGTTAACATTCGTTCGCTGATTTGGCGAAATGCCGGTTCGACACGCCGTTTTCCCTGCTCAAACGAACGCGAACGAACAAACACGCAGCGTGATTCGCACAGTATGGCGCATTTCCGTGATTATTGCGATCGAAAGCCAACAGTTTGGAAAAATACGGAACATTGTCCTGCTCCGGTTTGCCATGGCCGGGATGCCGAGCATAATTACGAAGTACAAGAACAATTGAAGAGCAGAGCCCCACAAAGAGTGTATGACCGAGATAGGTTGTTACGTTGAACGGGCATTGGATAGACTTACCGTTACGACGATGGAGTTGTGCAGAGATTCTGCCCTGAGGATTCTTGCAAGGAAGGCCCGCTTCGGCGGGTCTTCCTTTTTTGTGCGGGGATCCTCCGTTGCCATCGTTCCGCTGCGATTGCCGTATCGTGACCGGTGCGCTTGGACTGCGGCCCATCGGCCTTGGATGTGGATAGGTGTGGATGACACGCCGGGGATGTGCATAACCCACGTTCTTCGACCACAGGAGCGGTTCGGCTTGCGCCCGTATATGGCGGTCTCTTTCAATCGTGGTATGAACAATGCAGCTTCCTCGTTGATTCCTCCGGTCCCGTTGCCGTCCAGAAGTGGGCATGACGTGCGCGCCACGCATGCGCATGCCACATCAGCGGGGCGCACGCATCCGTCTGCCAGGCGGCAAACGGCTCCGCCGCAACGGTTCTACACGCCCTCCGGAGTCGTTGACGGGCAGCCCGTCTCGCACGCCTCCGCGTCGTGGCCCGGGGCCATCGGCTTGGGCGGTTTTGCCTCGCCGTCGGAGACGGTGCCCGCCAAACTATCCCCAACAGGGAGCGAGGCGCCTCCGCCGCGTAACGTCGTGGTGGTCGATGCCGCAACCGCCGGTATCGGAACGAGCACGCTCACGGCCTTATTGGCCCGTGAGCTGGCGGAACGCGGCCTGAAATGCGTGCTGGTGGATGCGGATCTCAACGGTGGCGGACTTGACGTGCTGCTCGGCGTGGAGGATGAGGATGGCACGCGTTTCGGCGATATCAGCGCGCCCCTCGGCAACATCGACGGCAAAGCGTTGCTGCGCGAACTGCCATCCTGGGAGGGTGTGCCATTGCTGGCCTGCGATCCTTGGAAAAGCGAGAATCCGCAAGCTTGGGAAATCCAAGCCTGCGTGCGTTCGCTCGCGCAGGTGCGGGATGCGGTGCTGGTGGACGCCGGACAATGGCACGGGTTGCGGGACGCCACGGAGCTGGCGAGGACCACACGCATCACCGTGGTCGAGCTGACGGTGCTGGGATTGGCCCGCGCCAAAACGGCCATGCAGTCGCATGGCGCGGCGCAGGAACAACGGCACTGCATCGTCGGCATCGAGCCGCGTGGCGTGGTGCGGGACCATGGCGTGGCCACGCTCGAGGAAGCGGAAGCGTACCTTGACAGCACCGTCACGGCAGTCATCAAACCTGATGCCAGGCTGTGCAGCGAACTGTTGGACGGATTGGGCCTGCGCAAGCCGAACAGACAGACCGCCAAAGCCTTGTCGGCGCTGGCCGACGACATGCAGGAAGCCATGGAACACAAGCGGGTCGGGCATGGAACTCGGACCCCTTAGTATCATCGCCTCGAAGCCGGGCGTCACCGACATCGCGGTCACCTGTGACGGTGCGGTATGGGTGGACCAAGGCCATGGCATGCGGCGGTGCGCGCAGGGATGCTTTTCGTCACCGCAGGCGATTCGCGACTTCGCGGTGCGGCTCTGCGCGCAGCTTGGCCGTCGGCTCGACGACGCATGCCCCATCGCGGATGCCTCCACCGTGGAGGGTCTGCGTGTGCATGCCGTCATCGCGCCGTTGGTGCCGCAGGGCGCGGCCATCAGCATACGATTGCCGGATGCCGTGTTCCCCGATCTGCCATCATTGGCGCGGCGCGGCATGTTCCCCGAAACATGGTTGCCTTTGCTGACCGGCCTGGTGCTCCGCAAGGCGAGCGTGCTGGTCACAGGCGGAACCGGTGCCGGCAAAACCACCCTGCTCAAGGCCATGCTGATGCGATGCCCTTCGCGCGAACGCATCATCACCGTCGAAGAGGTGCGCGAGCTCGGCATGATCCGGCATGCCAACCACGTCTCGTTGGTCACGCGCGAAGCCAACATGGAAGGCGCCGGAGCCATAGGGCTCCCCGCGCTGATCTCGGCGACGCTACGTATGCGACCCGACCGCGTGGTGGTCGGTGAATGCCGTGGCGGTGAAATCGTGGATCTGTTGCGGGCGTTGAACTCCGGCCATCGCGGCGGCATGACCACGCTGCACGCCAACCAGGTGGAGGCGGTTCCCGCCCGCCTGGCGTCGTTGGGACTGCTCGCCGGATTGGAGCCTCGGGCCACGGCGGCGCTCGCTGAGGGCGCGTTCGATGTGGTGCTCCACGCGGAGCGGGTTGCCGGCACGCGGCGCATCGCGCAGATCGGCCTGCTGGAAGTGGTCGACGGACGATTGCAGGGTCGGGCGTTGGCCGTTTGGAATGGCCGGATGATTCGTACCGGGCGGCAGTGGGACGATATGGCACGCAGATGGAGTGTGTGATGGTCGGTTGGGAATGCTGCTCTGCGCTGTTTGCCGCATTGGCAATATGGATGTGGCTGTGCCGAAACATGGACTGGACGGAGATGCCAGGATCTCGCGCGTTGCACTTGCGGCGCGGAACCGGTGATGATGCCGATGCGGAGGATGATGCTGAGTGCGACGCCACATGCGAGGTACGGACCGAAGCGTCGATGCAGGCGCCTCCCGTCATTGGCGCCACCGCATGCGTGGCCGCATTGCGGGCTTCCGTACGTAGCGGTGCCACCCTGGTGGAGGCGTTCGAGCAGTTGCAGGGCTCATCGTTCGCGGTGCCTGAGCTGACCCGCTTCCGGATCGCAAGGGCCGTACGGTCCCGTTGCTCATCCCAAGAACGGCGCGATATGGCGAAAGATCTTGACGCGGAACTATATGCGGCATGCGCGCTGAGCCTGTCGCTCGGTTGTGAGACGGGACGATGCTTGGAAGCGGTGGCGGCCTCGTTGCAACGGCAGCGGCTGTTGACCGATTTGCGGAACAATGCTTTTGCCATGCCGCAGGCAACGGTGAAGTTGCTGATGGCTTTGCCGTTGCTGACGGTGATGCTGGGTGAGGGCATGGGCGTCCATCCTTTGCATTTCCTGCTGACGAGCGCCAAAGGATGGGCATGCTTTGGCTTTGCGGGTTGCTGCTACATCGTTGGCTTGTGCTGGATTCGTATGTTGATGCGCCGGGAGGGCGGCTGATGGCCGGTCTGTGGGCGGTTGCGGCGGCGGTCGGCTCGGTCGGGGCGATGTGGCTGTGGCGCTGGAAGCCGGTGAGGATTACGCCCGGTCGCGCATCATGTCCGTGTGACGTGCCGTTGCCGTTGGTATTGGAGATGCTGAGCGTGTCGATACGCCAGGGCACCTCCATCTCACGTGCGTTGATTGTAGTCGGAGAGATAACGTCCGGTGATTTCGGGGACGGTCTGCGGTTGGTCGGAGAACGGTTGAACGCCGGGTGTTCCTGGGATGAGTCGTGGCCGACGGGTGATGATGACGATGTGGCCCATGATCTTGCCGTGGTGCGCGACGCGTTCGCCGCATCATGGTCGAACGGATCCTCGCCGGTGAATCGGCTGGAGGCCGCGATCGAGCAGTTGGATTGGGATGAGCGGGCGCGGATTGAACAGTCGGCGGCGAAGCTGTCGGTTCGTCTGCTGCTGCCGACCGGTTTGTGCATGCTGCCCGCTTTTGTGGCGATTGGCGTTATACCGGCGGTGATGTCGTTTCTGTAGCCATCGTGGTCGCGATGTGATTGCCGGTGTCTCCGTGCCGGTCGCGTTGCTCATCGTGGCGGATCCGTCATGCCGTGTCGGCCTGTGGATGGGTGTGGATGACACGCCGGGGATGTGAATAACCCATATTCTCCGACCACAACCCACGAAAACGCGGCTTCGACACTGCCGGATCCGTGACACTGAACGCACCTGGCCGATTGGCTGGGATTGGTACTCACGAAAGGAATGCTATGAACAACGCGATGTCGATCAACGTCGATGGTTCGCCGGGGCTGATGGGACGCATCGGCCAGAAGCTCTGCGCTGCCAGGGCACAGGTCGATAGGACGGTGTGCATGTTGGACGCGCGTATGCGCACGGTGACCGCCGAACCCGAAGAGGGCGCGGTGACCGCTGAATACGCGGTGGTGCTGGTGGCGGCCACGGCGTTTGCCGCGGTGCTGGTGGGCATCGTGAAATCCGATGTCGTCAAAACATTGCTGACCAACATCATCAAGAAAGTGCTGAGCGTGGGGTAGTCCATGATTTCGCGCTGGTGGAGACGTCATGTCGATGAAGCCGACGAGGGGACGGCCACCGCCGAGTTCGCGGTGGTGCTCCCCTGTGTGGCCATGGTGGCGATTCTGGTGCTGTGTTTGGGGCGCGCTTCCCTGGTGTCCATGAATTGTCAGGATGCCGCGGCCGATGCCGCGCGCATCATATCGGTCGATTCGGATGGCGATGCGCGTGCCCGGGCCGTGGTGAGGTCCGTCGCCGGCAACGGGGCGGGCGTATCGTTCACCGTCAATGCGGACCGCGTCACCGTTGTCGTGCGTTGCCCGGTCCTATCCGATCCGACCGGAGTACTGCCCGCCTATGTGGTGGGGAAGGCCACTCGCTTCTACTGATTGCAGGAATCCTCATGGAGGAGATGCGGGAAAGGCGGTTCCTTGTGAAACGTTGCGTGAAACATCATGTGAAACGTTGCCGCGTATGGAAGGCGCTTCACGTGCTACGTGATTCGGATGAGGGTTCCGGAACGATGTCGGGAGTCGCGCTCATCGCCATCGCGGCGGTGATGCTTGGCGCGGTGGCCATGGCGGGAAATCTGTTGTTGTGCGTGCATCGCGCGCAGCATACGGCCGATATTGCGTCGGTCGCCGCGGCCGAATCGTTGCGTGGCGGCGGCGCCGATCCGTGCGCGGTGGCGTCGCGCACGGCATCCGGCAATGGGGCGCGGCTGCAATCCTGCGCCATTGAGCACGAGGATGCGCTGGTCGCGGTGCAGGTGTCCACTCAAGTGCCGTTTGCGCCGTGGGTCGTCCGGCAGTCTCGCGCCGGTCCCATTGCTTGCGGGTGAGCTGCCCGTCGTGCGGCGAATCGGACAGCATGGTCCCGTTTGTCTGGAACGACGCTGACGATCTGGCGCATGGCTGGAAACGCGGCTATCGTACAAGTATGAGCGAAACGTCACATGCGAATACGACCGTTGCCGTGGTTGGCAACCCGACGTCGAACAAAGGCAAAGGCGCGCAGGTGAGCGGGCGGGTCATCGAAGCGTTGCGCGAAGCCGGGCGCAAGCACGGTTTCGAGGTGATCGATGTGACCGGCACCAGCTTCGACGGCTCCCTGGCCAACGCCACGAACCGACGGCGGGAGTACGACTACCTGGTCGTGGTCGGCGGTGACGGCATGATCGCGCTCGGCGCCAATGCGTTGGGATGCTCCGGCAAGCCGCTCGGCATCGTGGCCACCGGTTCGGGTAACGATTTCGCGCGCGGCCTGGCATTGCCGGTCAACCGTGTCGAAACCGCCATCGACGGCATCGTCGGCGCAATCGTACGTGACACGCATATCGATGTGGACATGGGCTTTGTGGAATCCCTGCCTGGCGGGTATGCCGTTGACTCGAGCACCGGTGATGAGCTTGCCGGGGCTGCGGCGCATACGGCCATCGACCGGTATTACGCGGGCATGCTGTCCTGCGGTTTGGATGCCAGCATCAATGACCGTGCCAATCATTCGCACCTGCCCAACGGGACCCTGCGGTATTTCGCTGCCGTGCTGGTGGAGCTGACCCATATGAAACGCTACGGTTACCATGTCAAGGCCACGCTCGCCGACGGTTCGGTGGAGGAGCGCGACATCATCTCCCCGCTGCTCACGGTCGCCAATTCGCGGCATATCGGCGGAGGCATCGAGGTGTCGCCTTATTCGCGGTTCTCGGATGGATTGCTCGACTTGGTGTGGATGGACCACGTGCCGAACTTCGGCGAATGTGTGAAAGCGGTCGCGCATGCCTACGATGGCAGGCTCCTGGCCAGCACGGTGTTCGGCTGGCAGCGTATCCGCGCCATAGAAATCAGCCGTGCCTCGGAGGGCAGCGAGCCGCCGGTGTTCATGGCTGATGGCGAATATATCGGCCATCTGCCGGTCAAGGTCACCGCGCAAGGCCGCGCGCTGCGCGTACTGGTGCCGCCGGCGGTCGCCGAAGCCCGGGCTGGCGAAAGCGAGGAGCGGGTGCTTGACGCCATCAGGCGCGACCACCGCGATCCGCTTACCGGCGCTGTGCTTCGGTAAGCGGAACGGGCGGTAGCACGCCTGATTTCGCAACAGCCGATGGGCTCATTCCATGTACGGGTCCAGATGCAGCGTTTGCGCCGCGACCTGCCTGACAACGGTGTCATCGATGTCGGGATGCAGCCTGATCAGTGAGATCAGGCCGACGATCAGCGTGTAGAAGGTCTCGTGCTCGTTGCGGATCGGCATGCCGTGCAGTCGTTCGAACTCGCGGACCGTCGAGGCGCAGAGATACTCGGAGATGCGGTCGGCGGCGCGGTCGATGAATTTGATGTACAGTCCGGCGTTGCCGTCCTCGATCATGCGCTGGCTGAAAGGCCCTTCGTCGTTGATCAGCCCGCGCGTCAGGCGAACCACGTCGTCGAGCGCCTTCGGGATGTTGCCTACTTCGCGGTTGCGGTTCCACTCCTCCAAAACGGCGATGACCTCGTCGATGACGTCGTCCAAAACGGCGTCGGCGACCTGGTCCTTGTCTTGAAAATAGTGATAGAAAAGCGATCGGGTCATGCCGACGCGGCCTGCGATGTCACTGACCGTGATCTTCGAGAAGCCCTTTTCCAGACAGATCTCACGTGCCGCATGCACGATCTGCGCGCGGCGTGAGTCTCCTGCCGTTGTCGCGGCAGCTTGCTGTCCGTCCATGATGCTCTCCTCACGCTGGGTGGCGGTCTCGCCGATGCGATATGTTGACACTCTGTCAATTTCTTGACGTGGCCAAGTCTAGATCCACTGCTGGCATTGCGCCAAATCGTGGCGGGCCGGCGCTGATCGCATTGCGATTGCTGATACGTCACTAGGGTACGCATGCGTCTGTTACAAACGTTTGCAAGATGTCCGACGGCGTGTCACATCCGCTGCTGGAGCTGGATGCCGGCGATGAGAAGAGGACTTCGAAAACGCGTATGGGCACCGGTTCCGCGATTCGAGCGTGACGGCTAGGTGGTGCGCTGCGCCCGGGGCGTATCGTGTCGTAAGAAATCGGTACCCTAGTGGCATTGCGCGGAAGGAAAAATGATGGCACTGGCACTGTATAGAAGGTATCGTCCAGACACATTCGACGGCGTGATCGGCCAGGACCAGGTGACGGTTCCGCTGATGCGCGCGCTCGATGAGGGCAAGCTGACCCACGCCTACCTGTTTTCAGGGCCGCGCGGGTGCGGCAAAACAAGCTCCGCCCGTATCTTGGCGCGTTGCGTCAACTGTGCCAAAGGCCCGACCTCGCATCCATGTGGCGAGTGCGAAAGCTGCCGTGATCTGGCCACCGGCGGCCCGGGCTCCATCGACGTGGTGGAAATCGACGCCGCCTCGCACAACGGCGTGGACGACGCCCGAGAACTGCGCGAACGCGCCGGCTTCGCACCCGCTCGCGACCGCTACAAGATCTTCATCCTCGACGAGGCCCACATGGTCACGCCGCAGGGCTTCAACGCGCTCCTAAAAATCGTGGAGGAGCCGCCGGAGCATGTCATGTTCATCTTCGCCACCACCGAGCCCGACAAGGTGATCGGCACCATCCGCTCCCGCACCCACCATTACCCGTTCCGCCTGGTTCCGCAGGAGGTCATGGGTCCGTATCTGGAACAGATCTGCGCGGACGAGCATATCGAGGCCGAGCCGGGCGTGCTGCGTCTGGCCATGCGCGCCGGCGGCGGCTCCGTGCGTGACACGCTGTCCGTGCTCGACCAGCTCATGGTCGGTGCCGTCGACGGCAAGATTCCGTACGATTCCGCGGTCGCGCTACTGGGTTTCACGCCGGATGCCTTGATCGGCGAAGCGATCGACGCCGTCGCCGACAAGAACGGCGAGGCGCTGTACGGCGTCGTGCAGAAGGTCGTGGTCGGCGGTTTCGATCCGCGTCGTTTCGTCGAGGATCTGTTGGCCCGCGTACGTGATCTGCTGGTGCTCACCTTGGGCGGCGAACGCGCGGAAAGCGTGCTTTCCGATGACGCCGCGGCCGAAAACATGGATGATCTGCGCCGTCAGGCCTCCGCATTGGGGCTGGCCGCGCTCACGCAGATGGCCGACACCATCAACGCCACGCTGGCCAACATGACCGGGGCGATTTCGCCGCGTATGCGGCTGGAACTGTTGGCGGCTCGCTTGCTCGCCGGTCGGGAGACGGCCGCAATCGCATCCGCCGCGCCATCTGCCGGCATGCCGGCAGACGAATCCGAGACGGCATCGTCCGGAGCGCATCGTCCGGCCTCGACGGGCTCCCGCAGATATGCGCAATCGCAGACGGGGGAGCCGTCCGCACGGCAGACGCCGGAACGTGGGAACCGCGGCGTGCAGCCGTCCGCGGCCCCGACGAACCCCGCCGATGCCGTCGTTACAGGCGCCGCCTCCGTGCTGGCGCAGGTCCAGCAGGCGATGGATGAGCCGCTGCCGGGCGATGCCGAACATTCCGCACCCGTCTCCCCGTCCGCCGATCCGTCCGCGGCCGCGCCGGCCGATGCGCGCGCGCAGGACGATCGCACGCCTGACCAGAAGTGGGACGCGCTCGTGGCCGGTCTGCCTGAGGACGTGCGCCGCTATGTGAGCCGCGACAGGGTTCCGCGCGTGCTGCTGGAGACCGCGACGAACCGTCTGTGGATCAAATTCGACCGTCCGCTGAGCAAATATGCGTTCGCCAAGGCCGTGGCCAAGGAATCGGTCGACGGCACCACCAATGTGGTGCAGATCGTGCGCGCGCAGGTGCACCACATATTCGGCCCCGACATCACGCTCGCGCCGGCCAAGAAGCTCGCCGACGGCTCGCAATCGGTGCCGTGGAGCAAGCTCAGCCCGGAAGAACAGAGCAAAATCAACGCCCAGCTGGTGCAGGAGCAGCTGAAAGCCGCCACCGTGCTGACCGCGAACCTCGGCAAGACGGCGGCCGCCGAGACATCCGGCAAAGAGCCATCCGACTCCAAGACCGAGCAGTCGGAGCCCGCTGGCGATTCCGCCGACGGAGAGGCCCACCGAGCCGAACCAGCAGCCCCCGACGACGATCCGTGGGCGATTCCGGCCTCGCTTGCCGGGCAGAACGAACAAGCCAGGCAGGAATCCGCGCAGCCGGCGCAACCGCTGCAGCCGGCCGACGACGATCCATGGGGATCGCCGGCCCATCAGGCGGAGGTCGCCGCGACCCTTGCCGCCGAGCCGAAGCCGGTGGAGCACCACAGCAAACACGTGGCGGTCCCGGATCTCAGCGATGACGTCGACCCTTGGGCCACGCCATTGCCCACCCCGCAAGCCGAATCGCAGCCGGACCCCAAATCCTCGGCGCAGCCTCAATCGCAACACCGGCAGCATAGTGTGCGTCAGAGCGCGCGCCAGATGCCGTCCCAGCAGCCGTCACAGCCCCCTGCGGACGATCCGTGGGGTGCCCCCATGCCGGTGCAGGCCGGCCCGCCCGAGCCCGAAGTCGCCCCGGAGGACGACGAATATTCCATGAGCGACCAGTCGATCGACGTATCGAACGCGCTGGATGTGAACGACCTGACCCGGCTCTTCGAAGTGAAGAAGGTCGAGGAATTCGGTCCCGATGATGCGCGGAACCCACGTAATATGCAGGTGAAGAAGAATCTTGACGACTGACCCGGCCGGCTCCGGGCCGGTTAACGAAAGGCATTGAACCATGGCTTTGGCCTACGACGGCGCCATCCAACGACTCATCGACGCGTTCGCGCACCTGCCCGGCATCGGGCCGAAAGGCGCGCAGCGCATCGCCTTCTACATGCTCAACGCGCCCGACGAGGAGGCGCAATCGCTGATCGACGCCATCACGGAAGTCAAGGAAAAAGTACGTTTCTGTGAAACATGCGGCAACGTGTGCGAGACGAGCCCCTGCCCGGTATGCGTCGATCCGCGCCGCGACCACAGCGTGATCTGCGTGGTCGAGGAGCCGAAGGACGTGATGAGCATCGAACGCACCCGCGAATACCGGGGCATGTACCACGTGCTGGGCGGCGTCATCAACCCGATGGCGAACGTGCAGCCAAGCGACCTCAACATCGCGAAACTTCTTGAGCGACTCAAGGACAGCGAGGTCAAGGAAGTGATCCTCGCGCTCAACCCGAACGTGGAGGGCGAGGCCACCACCAGCTTCCTGTCGCAGCTGCTCAGCCAGACCGACATCAAGGTGACGCGCCTGGCCAGCGGCCTGCCTGTGGGCGGCGACCTCGAATACGCCGATGAGATCACCCTCGGGCGCGCGCTCGCCGGCCGTCGCGCCGTGTGAGTCGTGCCGCGCGCGGCACGACGGTGTCCGGCGGCGTGTTCCGTATGCTGGGCGCGGCTGGACTTGGCAAAATGGTTGTTTCCTATAATGGATTTCGCTTGCCGAATCAGGCAGGCGATACGTTGAAGAAGATTGGATAAGTTGTGGCTCTTATCGTGCAGAAGTTCGGCGGCTCTTCCGTAGCCGATCCAGAATCGATCAAGCGCGTGGCCCGACGCATCATCGAAACGAAGAACGCCGGCA
>ERZ808246.1700-NODE-1700-length-15246-cov-3.107695_pt1 | contig 15246 bp, 17 predicted proteins | sample MGYA00521083_ERZ808246 | MGnify/ENA primary metagenome ERZ808246 (study PRJEB31516, sample SAMN03275577) | gut metagenome | biome: mammalia-associated habitat; material: feces | host: Papio cynocephalus | place: Kenya | collected 2012-07-07 ...
GAAGCCAGCCGTCCGACAAAAGTTCCCACAGCGCGGAAAACGAAAACCAGATTCATTTTTTAAGGAAATACCACGACCTGATAGAAAAATGCGAGAATTTGCCGCAGGAAAAAGTGCGGCTTTTAACGGAAGTTGCGGAGGGATTTGGGAGATAGAAAGATGTTGCGGTTCATACGTGCAATATTTTACACTAAAATTACCAAGGCAATTGCAATGATAACGTACCAAATATGCATGACTTTTCTTGGAATAGCTCCAATAGTAAAAAGAATACATATTTTACCCCTCCAAAAGCATGATATATACGTGTTTTGGTGTAACGCGCAGTCATAAAACATAAAATTGGAAGTCATATTCCGCAAAGAAATTATCACATAGGAAGCAACAAGATTTCATATTATGCAAAAGAGGAGCGAGCGGCTCCTCTTTTTTTATGCTACTCTGCGCCGGTAACGAGCTTCTTGTGGGTTCCGTCAAGATTAAGGTTGAACGGAAAATTCGCTGTCAGAACCTCCACCTTGCTGTGCACCTGGGCGGCGCGACTTGTCATCGGGCAGTGCATCCTGATTTCCGCAGTATGCCATCCGTGCGAGGCTATGCTCTCGTTCAGGCTTTTGTTGCGGTAAGAGCTTAGAAGAAATTTTCCCTTTATTTCCTCCAGCAGAGAGAGCAGGCTGTCACCGTCCTGCGCTTTTTCTATCAGATTTCCGAGCTTCCGTTTTTCAGGTCTTTTCGTTCCGCTCACAGTCTCCTGAACAAACACGATGTTCCGCAGCCTGTGGAATTTGCAGTAGCGTCTTATCTCCAGCCTCTGATTCTCAAGCGTCTGCTTGCCTGTGCTCACGCGGATATAGCCATAAACCATTTTCTTCACCTCTTTGATTTATAGCGTTTATCTGATATTTAGTAAATATTTTTATTCAAAATAAAAATCATCAAAAAAATCGGGCGTTTTGAGTAAGCAGGAGCAGAGCATAAAATCGCATGGGCATTCAGCAAGTTTTTCTGGCAATACACAAAATGGTGAAGTATATCTTAATAACAATGTGAATGGCGGTTCTCCTATAGGCTCTTGTTCGGGTGTATTCTCTAGCATAGGCTCTTCAGGAATAAACTTGGATTCAGGCGGATGGTCGTCAAGACCATCTGGATTTAGACTTTCCATAACTCCGTCTGGTTCTGTAAGCATTGGTGATACAGGCGACAAAGAAACACGTCCCGATAACTACACCATAAGAATTTGGAAGAGAACGGCTTAGGCTGTTCGCTTCCAGATTCTAATAGTATAGTTTTCTGGTCTATTTTCCGTGCTTCCTGTTTTGTCTGTAGTACCGCTGAATGTATGTGTATGACTGCCGCTTGAACTTGTGTACTGGTCAAACATTTTCTGACCGCTGTCATAGGCTGTGGTATATCCACCGGGCGTGTTATTGGTGTTGTTAACCTGAAAACAATGCGAGTGAGAGCCATTCTCAGATGTATTGCCTGAAAATAAATGCAAGTGCTCTTGTATGCTCTGTTCCTGCTTACTCAAAACGCCCGATTTTTCTATAAAGGCTGCCGCGTTTCCGCCTGACGCCCGGAAGAACGCACCGTCATAGGAGATTTCCTGCCACTTTGTGCATATATACAAATCCTGCGGAGCTGTCTGCTGCGGAAACTGGACATAGACATCGTCTATTCTTGGACACGACAATCCTTCCCACGCCTTTCCGTTCCAGATGACGCTTTGAATCTGCCCGGCTTTCAATGTCGAGTCCGCGCCTCTGGCTGTTGTTCCCCTAATCGCATGGTCATGCTGTGTCGAGTTTATAATCTTGACCTGAACTCCAGTATAAGAGCCTGCGCCGAGCGTGAGTATGCATGGAGCTGACGCGTTTATGACCACCGTCTTGTCATAACCAATGCTGCCTGTATCGTATGAGTCAGTTACAGAAACAAGAGTTCCGCCCTGAGTCTCAAATCTCTTTGTAACGGCGTTCCATACGGCGAAAGCTCCGTGCTGCATATCGGACTCCTCGGCGCGTGTGGCGAGAGGCTGGGTATCGTCAGCGTCTCCGACCCGGGCAGTTCCGTTTCTGTCGAAGCCGAGAACTCCGTTCGTCTTTCCGTCATACAGCGTAGCGACAAGCCCTGCAAGCTCGCCCTCCGCAAGAGCCGCGACAGCTCCTTCCCTGAGATGGATTTTGTCATTTTTGGTGTACACATCTTCTGCATGGGTAACCTTATTCGAACCTTTCTGTATGATGTCGCCCAGAACATTGAGCTTCTTGAACTCCACAATGCCGTTGACTATGTCGTCAATCTCTTTCTTCCGGGCGATGTCGTCCTCCTCTGAAGGAGCGGCGACTTTAGCTCGTCCGCTGCCGTCACGCTTTACAGCCTTGTCCGCATCCGCGCTGACAGTAAAGAGCCTTGAAAGCTGGTCGGCATTTTTATTGTCAGCCTCGCTTCCAAGATGAGAAATCAGGCTGTTCAGGTTGTCGATGATAAGATTGAAAGTGTCCGCGTCAAGATAGCTTGGCGGCACATCTGGATTTGAGAAGTCTCCGTTTGTGAATTTTCCTTCTGCGTTCACTCCTGGAAACCTAACTGTCTTTCCAAAAACTGTTATTTCTTTGTTCTCAGGATACATTCCTGCCATAGCCTAGTCTCCGTATATAAAAAATATTGTCTGGTTTGCAAGCATAGCCCGCCGGATTGCAGCCTCAAAACCTTCTTTTGAGCCTTCAGGAACAGAGGCGTGCATAAACACGACCCACAGACCCGCAATGCCTGACATATATGACGCGCCGAACTGCGCATGACCGAAGGCGGCTGGAGTGTAGGGAATCTCCCATCGGAGGATTGTTCCGCCGTAGGTGTCTGCAATGGCTCTTGCGATGCTGATATTCATTCCGCCAAGACGCTGTATATGCAGAAGAGAGCGTCTCTGCTCAAGAGACAGACCTTCGTTCTCATAGCCGAAATAGACACGCTCCCAGTCGCCTATGGTTTCATCGGCGGAATCTGGAAATGACTCGCGCTGAAGCTGGTTTATGCGCCTGCGGAATTCAGCAATCGTCTTGGCGCGGGCTTTGCACACAAGGGACACATCGCTGCTCTCATCTTTAAGGAGATTGTCCCAGTATTCTCCCTTCGGAAATAGCTTCTTCAGCGGCTCTATGTAGTCTGTCCATTCGCTGTCTTTTATGACCATGACACCTCTCCTAAAACTGGGTACTGAAGAACAGTCGTTGAGACTTCTCCTCCAGGAAGAGAAAGCATGGCTTTTGAGATTGTCACTCCGTCTGTTATCGCTGACTGCAAAGTCGCCTGTGTTATTGTGCAGCCGGGTTCAGCCTTTGCGTTCAGATATACTTTCAGCCTTTGAAGCACAAGGTTTCTATTCGACACAGTGTCCTCTCCCTCAAAAAGATGAATTGTCGGCTTTATCTCAACAAGTTCTGGAGTAGCGACCGTAAAAATAACGCAGGGCGCATACTGCTCAATGTAGGACTGTATCTTGGCGAGGTCGTGAACCTGCTCGATGCCGTCAATCTGGTTTCCATGTATGCACTGGATAAGAAGCGAGCCGAACACTCCGAAATTTGGAATTTCAAACGCCTTTGTCACTTCGCTTGATGAGTCTGCCGCCCATGAGGAAAAGTCGCCCGGCTTTCCGTAGCGCGTCGTGTTCCGCAGAGCGGTCTGGACACGCGCCAAGTACTCCTCGTCGGTCTCGCTGTCCACTCCGCCTGCAATGCCGCTCTCTGAAACTTTCGCGGATGAGTCCAGTCCTGCGGTTAAGGCGGAAACTACAGAAAGCCTGCTTCCGGCGTCAAGGTTCGACTCTGTGCCGGACTCCTCCGCTGTAACCCAGACTTCGGCAGAGCCTGTTTCTCCTATTGTGTATGAGCGGCTTGTGTAGTAGCGTTTTCCTGATTCTGAAGAGTAGACAAGCCCTTTCGGAACTGAAGAGCCGGGAACGCCGCTCTGAATAGCCTTTCCTGTAGCCGCGCTTGCGTAAAGAGGCGGAACTCTGTCCGACCAGTGCGCGCGCAGGTACTCACCGCTTGCAGTGTCGGGAAAAATCTGCCCGGAAAGAAATGACAGGTCTCCAAGCAGCTGGTGGACATCTCCGCCCTCTGTATAGGCAAGGACTTTCATAAGGTTGTATCTTGGGGTCTTGTCGAGCGGCTTCAGGAGGCTCATGTAGTTAGAGTATGTCCTGTCTAAAAGCGACTGCAATGTCTCGCGCTCAAACGCCATTCCACACCTCCCTCATTCTCATTGCTCTGCCGTCGGGACGCACAACAGTTACACAGTATGCAATCCTGTAGCGTCCCTGCTGCTCTACGGCGCATTCAATTTTTGATGCAAGCCCGTCGTCAACAATCCACTGCACGCTGTCAAGAATCATCTGCCGCATATTTTCTGCTGTGTCCGGCGTGATTTTTCCTGCAAGCCTGAGCTTCCACAGCTCAGAGCCGAAATTCTTGTCAGCCCACCATCTGCCCTTGTCAGTTCCTATGCTCATAAGGACAAGCTCGCGGATGTCAAGCCAGTTCTCAATTTTTCCGGAAGTCATTTTCCGTCTCCTTTGCCGTGCAAGACCTTGTCGCTCTCAATGTTTGAAAAATCTTCTTTTTGGATGACTGCTGAAAGAGCGGCGGCGATTCCGGCTTTGAAGGTTTCACCTCCGTCCATTTTTGCGGTGGGAGAGCTTTTCAGTGCCATGTACACTGCGTCAAGCCGGGCTGTCATGACCGAAAGCTGCTTCTTAAGCTCCTGCGCGACAATGACACCGCCGTTTTCTGTTCCGTTGGCTTCAACAGTTCCGTCGTCGCGGCAGACAATAAAAGAGCCGCCGGAAGAATAGACTGCCACGTCTCCGTCATTTAGAGCGGGCGCGTCTTCCACGCTTTCGGCAGGAAGAATGCGTACCGCGTCAAGGCTTCCTCCTGCGCAGAGAACTGTTATGTCTCCTTTTTTTGCCTTTGCTGTGAATCCGTACGGAAACGCCTCTGAAAGGTTGTCGATAGTGCGGTTGTATGCTGTCCTGACCTGAACAGTTCCGTCATCATTTCTTTTGATGAGCTGGGCAGGCTGGAACAAATTCCTTATTCTTGATGTGATTTCCCCAAAATTCAACGGTATGCCTCTGGCTTGACTAGCGTAACATCGCAGGATAGCGACTTGCTGTCAGCAGAGTACTCCACCTGCGATATGAGCATATTAGCATTCATATTGCAGGACGGTATTTTAACAGGGATTAAAAGATTGACTTCCCAGAAGATTTCCTTGTGGTATGTTCCGCCGAGCTTTCTTATCTGCTCCTCGGTCAGTCCCCAGCCGCTGAGAGTGCAGGTTATTTTGTCCTCGCGGCGGCGGAGCATCTCCGTCTTTGCGCGTCGGTCGAGCTTCTCCTGGTCGATTATGAATTCTGAAAGGTTTATCGTGAGCTTCCGTTTGTTCGGGCAGGTGCTGTCGATTGCCCTGCCGACTTTCGAGCTGCAGTTCACAATGTACTCATGGAACTGCTCGGCTCCGCTCTCGCTTCTTCTTGGATGGCGGACATTGACGCCTTCCTCGATTGCGAAGCCCCAGCTGCATGAGCTTCTTGCAGGCTGCTCGATATAGAGACCTCCGAGCTGGTTCGATGTTATTATGAAGCCCTGCGCGTCAGCCACAGTAAGCAGCTTTGCCCAGGGACTCTCGTTTTCCCATGAAAAGGAGAACACTGGCTTAGTGATGTCTCCATTGCTTGTCGGAAGGCAGATTACATCCTTTTCCTCGAACCCGAACTCCCCGGCAATCTGCCTTAGAACAGTGAGCAGCGTGGGCGAGCCTAGAATTGTGTCGCTCCACTTGCTGTCAATTATATCGCGTGCCGCGCTTCGTCCTGTGACGATTATTCCGTGGGAGGCTTTCTCTGTCTCCTCGTCCACCTCGTCAATGTAGACTGTCGTTACAGGGTGGAATCCGTATTCTCCGCCGTAGCTGTCGCGTCCTTCTGTTATGTATCTGCTCAGGTAGCGGACTTGAAAAATTCCGTGCTTATGCACAAGGCTTCTTTCTGACGAGGGAATCTCAATTTCCGCATAGTGGCAGATTTCGTCCAGCGACTTTCTGACCATCACGCGCCTGTATGAGATGTCAACATATTTTCTTGTCCTTGAGTTCCAAACAGCGACTGAGACTTCAGACATACACAATCTCTCCTTTGATTAGGAACGAGTCCGCAACGGAATTAAGGGAGCGGATTCTTTCCGCGTCGCAGCCAAGATACACAGCAAGCTCAAGCAGCGGCATCTCGTTTCTTATTGTGCGCCTTATCTCGGTGTCGTGGCTGAATGAAAGCAGCATCTCGGCGCATGACACGCGGCATTCCTCGATTGCGGCGAACAAGCCGGAGTCCTCTTTTGAAATCGAATCCTCCAGCTTTTCAAGCAGCTTCCAAAGTCCGCTCTGGCTTTGATAGGTTTCAGAGCCGGAGTCCATTCTGGTCAGAAGCTGGGCGCATACGCCGAATGCGGTGGCTTTGTAAAGATTCTCGGCAGCCGCAGATGTGCTGAACTGCTGCTCTGTTATTGCCTCCTCATCGAGCGTGTAGCTGGAAGCCGCAAGGAACTGCATGAGCACATTTTTCTCATTCCGTGATATGAGCGATTCCATTACGGATTCCTGCTTCTCTCTTGAAAGAGTGCTTGACGTTGCAGGACTGCTGGAATTTCCGCTGCCGGAATCGTCATCATCTCCCATAAAATACGAGGCAGCCTCGTTTGCCGCGTTCTTTATTTCCATGATTCCTGAAACAATGCCGAACGTGGCGTTTACGAATGCCTGCGCAAGGGAACGCGGAATCATGACCGCCTGCGCTATAAGGTTTGTTATGCCCATGACTTTGTTGGTCATCGCGTTCAGAGTGTTCACGCTTCCCTGAATTCTGCCGACAACCGACTGGAGCTTTGAGGCAAGCTTTCCGAAAGACCGGGACAGCGTGGCAATATCCATTGATTTCTCCACAGCTGCGGCAAACGCGGACACTGCCGCTGATTTCAGGTTGTCAACTGCGCCGTCTATATTCAGCGAAGCCAGATTTTTAGACGCTGCGTCAAATCGGCTTGAGTCAGAGTAGCCTGCGCGCTTGAACTCAAACGAGAACTCAGACATTCCAGTTTTTGTCTTGTCCTCGTCAATGTCCCATGACTCAACGACTACCTTGAACCGTCCCCAGAGAGGAAGGTCGAGAAAGCCGGGGTTGTCGTCGTCTGTTTCAGTCTGCAACGCCGTTACCAGCCTTGAACGCTGCTCTATGAACTTTTCTCCGATGAGGTGTCCTTTTATCCGTATTGTGTGCGGCTTTTCTCCGAGCCTTGTGTTTGACCAGAAGCCGTATGGATATTCAGCCGTGTCGATATTCTGTCCGCCTCCGAGCGATATGGAGTCGTATGCAAAGGCGACAGGCTCTCCGCCCGGGGACTGGTATGAAGTGAGGCGCGGTGTGTCCGAATTCTGTCCGTAAGCCTCGCGCCATGAGCCGCTGTATGTTCTAGGCAAGGAAGAGTCAAAACTGACCGCCGCTTTTGATGTGCTCATATCATGCTCCTCGCCTCGACAGCAGAGCCTGTGTTCACCCGGATATTCCGCGATGTGTTGCGCGAAGTCTCCGCTGTGAACATTGTCCGCTTGTCTGTAAGTGTAAGATTAAGATTGACATCTGCCTGTCCTGCAATTTCCGCGCTAGCTCCATGCCACTGTGAGCCGCCTGCCGTATACTGGCTTGTGATTTCAGGTGGAAGAGTTTCCGCCGGAATTGCATTCTCTGGAATTTGATTTTCTGTTTCAACGTCCTTTTCCATAGCACCGCCGATTGTCTCGCCGAGCTTCCGTCCTGCCATTCCGCCGAGCTTAGTGCCGACTAGACCGACAATTCCTCCTACGATAAGCCCTGCGGCAGTTCCAAGTCCCGGTATAATCGAGCCGACAGCAGCTCCTGCCGCTGCTCCGGCGGCTATTCCTCCTGCGCCTCCAATGGCAGCTCCGGCTATAGAGCCAGCCGCGTCTCCGACCGCGCCGCCTTTTGCCGACGCTTTCTGTTTTTTGCTTAATGTCTCGTCCGCATTGATAGACTCAATTTCTTCTCTTGCGCGCGGAACGGCAACAAGAGCCTCTCCGATACCGGCGGCGGCTCCTGCGCCCATATACAGAGCTTTCGGCACTCCCTTCAAGGCAAGGCTTGTAGCTCCGCCCATTTTTTGAAATACTTTTCCCTGCGAGCCGCTGTTCAGATAAGTCCCTGACGTCTGTCCTAACGGTGTCTTTCCTGCTGGCTTCTGTTTTCCAGCCGCGCCCGGATTCGGAAACGGAGATGCTCCCGGCTTTCCGCCCCAGTTTGTGACATAGACAGGCATTCCTGCGCCGCCCATGCCGGAGCCGATTTTTATATTGCCACTGCCTTTAAAGCTTTTAAAAGCGGAGACTAGATTCATGACAGCCGCAGCTCCTTTTGAGACGCCAATCAAGGCTATTCCGGCTGCTATTGTCTTGAATACCAGGCTGTAGCGTTCCGGCTTTTCCGCTAAATAGTTAAGCAAGTCGGCAAGCTGCTTCAAAGGCTTTGCAAGACCTGAGTCTGCGAACCTTACAAATGCTGTCCGAACCTGCTGCAGATTCGCGGCGAGAGTGCTAGCCATTGTAGCGGACTTGCTCTCCATTGCTCCTGTCGTGTCGCCCAACTCCATGAGCTTCGGATACATATCCTTGTAGAAGTTGCCGTATGCGCGGATTGCCTGCATCGAGCTTTGCCCGAAAATGCTTCCAAGAAAATCAGTGTTTCCGACCTTCTCTGAAATTTTGAGCAGGTCTGCCATGATGTCGTTGAAGTCGCGGAACTTGCCGGACTCGTCGCGGACGCGCACTCCGATAGCCATGAGCTTCGCCTGCTTGTCAGGGCTGCTTAGCTCAGCCATTGCGGAGCCGAGAGCTGTGACGGCAATCTCTGCGCTCTTTGTGCCCATCATAATAATCTGCATCGCGGCGTTGGCTCTTTTAATGTCGTCAGGAGCAGTTCCGATTGGAGAGTATGCGGAAATTACAGCAGAGCCAGCCTTCGCGAATTCACCGAATGTGAAAGCTCCCTGGTCTCCCTGCTTGACCATGTCGTCCATCAGCTTTGATATTTGGTCGGCTGTATACCCGAACTTCTGAAATTCTGAGAATACAGAGCCGATGGAAGAGCCTTGCTCGCCGGTCGCCTGAATTGCTATCGCGATGTTGCGGATATTGTCCTCAACATATTTCAGGTCGCCTGTCTTTGTCATTACGACATCGAGCGCGTCGTTTATGCTTGTCGTGTCTATTTTTATGTTTGAGTCCGAAGCCGCGTCAAAAACTTTCTGCTTCAGAGCTGCAATCTGCTCTGCGGACGCGTCGGCTGTCAGCCCGATTCGTGTAAGCCTGTTGTCAAGGCTGATTATCTCCTTTGTGGCGGCTCCGACTGAAAGCGACACTCCAAGCGCGCCTGCCGCTGTTCCAAGACCTGAAAAAGCCTTGTCTATGCCCTTGACGGCGAAAGCCGCTTTTGACGCGAACGTCTCTACACCAGAGCCGGCGTTTTTTATTCCCTGAGAGAACTTGTCCTTCAGAGAGAGCAGTACGCCCGCTTTTATCTCGCTCATTTATGTCCTCTCAGTCGTTTTGTCTTTTCGTGCCAGAAACTTAGTTCAGACCAGGAAAAGCCCATGGCTGTCTCGTAGCTTATTCCGGGAAGGACAGCCATAAGGTCTACAACCATGTCAGAGACAATGTCCTGGGCTTCCCTGATTGTCAGGAATTCTCCTCTGCGCTTTCTGTTTCCAAGTCCGGCTCTGTTTTTTTTTCAGTTCTTATGCCGAAAAACCTGTACCAGACTTTTTGAAGCTCAAGGCGGATAACAGCCCAGTCATCGATGTCAATTGCCTGGACAATCGCCTCCGGCTCGCCTGAAAGGGCTGAGCATAACGCCTGGTCTGCTCCGACGCTGCTGGCATCGTGTCCGTCCGTACCGAGAAAATCACGTACTTTAGGACGGTGGAATTTCAGCTCTGTTATTGTCCGCTCGCCGACTGTGACAGGTCTTTTCAATGTGTACTCAAATACGAATTCCATGCTATCTCCTTAGACCAGTTTTTGGCTTTTTGCCGAATGGTACTCTATGTCGTACTCGCCCTTGCCAAGCTCGCCCATGTCCGTTGTCCAGGCATTCGGCATTACGTGCTGGCTTCCGTTCGCGGTGAAAATCGTAAGCGTGTCGTCCGATGTGTCGAATGTCTGAGGGTCTATTGACGCGTTGAGCTTTAGCTTAAGCTCCGCGTGTGTCGGAGTCTCGACATAGCCTGTGTTTTCAGGCTGCTCCGCGTCCTGCGTTTCTCTCTTGTGTCCAGACGGCTTGAAAGTTCCGCCGTCAGCCTTTATGGGCAGCTCCCCGAACTCTGAGGAAACCACCCGGATAACCTTGCTTAGTCCTGCCATTTTTTTCTCCTGTTACTGGAACTGGTTCAAGCCTGCTCCGACATAGAACTGTCCGATAAGCACTGGACGGTGTCTGTATTCAAGCCGTGTCTTGGAGCCTGTCTTCAGCTCCACAATTATTGAATTCTTGTATGCCTCGAAGTCCTGGCACCATTGCACTCCCTGAATGAAATGCGACTGGTAGACCTCGGCAAGAAAGCTTCTCCAGACGCCGGTTGTCATAACCTTTGCGCCTGCTCCGAAATTTTCTTCCGTGCGCGCGAGCTTCCATGCTCTGAAGCGTTTCCTTGAAAGCTGGTTGATGTATGTGCGGATTGCGGAAACTGTCTCAACCACCTGAATGTCAAGATAGCTGGTGTCCCGCGCGCCGTCAGAATTTTCCGTATAGCTTGTAACCGCCCGCTCAACAAGGAGCGTTCCTGAAGAATCCACGCGGTACGTGCAGATTCCGTTCTCAAGAAGCGTCTGCCTGTCGCTGAAGCTGAGCTCATCCGCCTCAAGGTCATCGATTTCAATGTCGGTGGTCGGGACAGCTGGGTCGTCTGCAAGGCGGCGTGAGAGAACAGCGCACCAAGCGGCAGCCCAGAAAGCCGGGTGCTGCGGAGAGTTTCCGCGCGGCAAAAGAATTATGTGCGGACAGTTGACTGTCTGCGCTGAGCACAGCATCGTGCCTTCCGTGGAAACATCTCCAAGCTCTCCAGAAAGGGCTATGAAGCATCGTCCGTCAATCTGCCGGAGAGCCGTGTATCTGTCGTCCAGCTCGCAAGCCGTCGCCTTTATATTCTTTGCGTCTGAGAATTCGCTCGCGATATAGTGGTAGCGCGTGGCTCCAAGATTTTTCAGCGGAGTCTCGATTTCAGGAGAGAGAGTTCCGGGAACAGCTTCCTGCGCAGTTATAGAAACTCCGCTTGCGGCTGATGAAATCGAGACAGTGTTGTAGTTTCCTGTAATGCCCTTGACGGCGGAAGCGAGCCTGACCGAGATTCTGTTGCTCTCGCTGTCTTCAACTACCTCCGCCTCGACAGGGCAGTTGTCTTTTCCGTTGACCGAGGCGACAATTGCAGCCGCCACATCTCCTGCGCCCGCTCCGTCATAAACCGCCGCGTAAAGCTCTGTTCCGTTTACAGTGATTTTCACGTTTCCTGCGGATGCGTCGGATGCCTCAATCTGAAAATTTCTGCTCCATTTTGTGCCTGCTTCCGGCTCTGCGACAGGAAGCACCCAAAGCTCCTCGGTTGTGTTGTGGTTCAGGAATTCCGCCGCCATGATTGCGGCAGGGCTTCCGTTTCCGAAAAGGATTCTCGCCTTGTCCGCGCTACGAACCTGCACGGCTTTTCCAGCCTGCGCAGTTCCAGAAGCCGCCATTGTGCTTATCATCAGTGCGCGCTTTACATCGCTAGCAGTTCCTGCAAGCGAGTTGTCGATTTCCTGATACATACCCGGAACAAGCAGGGCTTCAGGAATTTCAGTGAATGGGATTGCCATTTACACCTCCATGTCAGTGATTGAGCCGACCGCCCGTTCCCCGGTTTCGAGAGTTCCGTCCGCGCCTTCAAATATTTCAAGCTCATCGTCAAGGGCGATGCTTCCTTCCGGAATTTGCGCCGCCCTGACATTCCATGTCCAGGAAACCGCCCACATTGAAATGTTTATGCTGTCGAGCGTTCCTGTGTATAAATTTTCAGCCTCGATGTCCGAGACATCAGTGGCATTATAGACTGAATTGTCTGGTATGCTTCTTATAACAGGGATTAAAAGGGATATGTGCTTAAGGGCAGAGTCATAGATTCTGTCCTTGTTGTCAGCCCTTGCAAGAACCCAGCTTATGAAGCGGCAGTCCGCGTTGTCTGTTCCGTTTCCGTCAAGAATTTGCATTAGGGAGGTCAGGACAGCAGGAGCTTTTGTTGCCAGCCTTCTTATCTCGTTTTCCGTGAACCTTCCTGCGTGCGGCTCTATGCTGATTTTTATTTTCTGTCTTTGGAATGAGTCCCTTATTATGCGGACTGCCTCATTTCTTATGTCAAGATATGTGTATCTGCTCAACTCTTCGCTCCTGTTTTTTCCTCAAGACGAAGATTTATCATTGCGGCGATTTCAGCCTTGTCGTCATCTCCAAGCCCCAGATACGGACGGGCGGCAATGCTCCTTTGTCTCCATCCGAGCTGATGCACTGCGGCATAGACTTTTGTCGCTCCGGCAATCACTCTCCATGAGTCTTCCTCATGCGCCAGCGAGTCCATAAGTCCGCCCTGCCGCCACAGGATTCCGTTTCCCGGATTTTCCGTGCCGAACTTTTTTCTGTAGTAGGCTTTCGTTGAGTCCGCTATGTCAGCCCAGTCGTCTCCGTCTGGAGTTTGTTTTTTTGCAAGCCTGTCCTTTGTCTGCGTCATAATCTCCTCGCCGATTGAGGCGAGAAGAGATTTTCTCTCGTCAGGCGAGAGTGCCATTTCATTGAGCCGGGAGCACAGAGCTTTCAGCTCGTCGTCCTGTATTTTTACAAATGCGCCGTCCACTAGAACAGCCTTCCTTTCTTGAAGAACCTCGTTTCTGGAATTCCGTCAGCTTTATTCGCTTCAACAACGAAGCTCTCCTGCTCGGCAGGTCCGGAAAGACCGCCCTTGTATTCCTTGTCGATTTTGTCTATCAGCTGCATTGTCATCTTGAACCATTCCCTTTCGTCCTCGCGGCTTGTAACCGTGTCGGTCAGCTTGTGCATGGCGATGTCGGAGCAGAACGAGCGGATTGCGTTTTCGAACTGCGGCGGAACAGGCTCTATGATGTCGCCAGATTCCTTGTCCAGAAGCCACGGCAGCTGTGACACGATTATTCCAGTCGCATCGTTCAGCGCGGTTTCAACGCGGCGGCTGTCAGTTTCGTCGCTGTCAGGCGCAAGAGGGAGCGTCCCTGCTGGAAGACGCTCCTCAAGCTCCTCTACGGAAAGGAGATTCCTCATTTGCCGTCCTTTACTGCAATCCACTTGTCAGCTTTGATTTTCGCGATGCATTCCTCTGGAACATCGTATTCCGCGAAGACCTGCGTGAGCGTAAGACCGCAGCGGTGGTAGCGTGGCGTGTGGCTCTTGTGCCTCAAGACCATCCTGACCGTTTTTTTCGCCGTTGCCGGATTTTCTTCTGGCTCAGTCTTTTCCTCATTCTTGTCTCCAGGCTTTTTGTCGTCCGGCTGCTCTTTCAGGCTTTCCTCGCCGCCGTTGTTTTCAGCGTTTTGCGGCTCAGCTGATTCTTCTGTTTTTAAGGGTTCTTCGGAAGCCTGTGTTTCCGGCGGAAGATTCTCTGTCTGCGGATTTTCAGGCTTCTGTTCTTCAGTCTGGCTTTGGTTTTTCTTTGACGCTGCCATTTTTGCCTCCTATGCAAGCCAAGGGTTCACGATAAGCTCGACCTTGTTGTAGTTGATGTTTCCAGCTCCGTTGTCGAGGACTGTCCGCTTCAGAATTTTTTCAGCATCGCTCTGAAGCTCCGGCGGAACTACAAGTGCTGTCGGCACAATGCCCATCGGATCTCCTCCGTCGCGCTTGAAGATCTGCATGAGCTTGTATGCGGACTCGAAGTTTGCCGCGTCCAGATTAGCTTTTGAGGCGACAGCCTGCTGCCATAGTCCGTAGCCGAAGTTTCCGCGGTAGCGGATTCCGAAGCGGATTTTGTCCTCCATAAAGACGCTCTCGTCTTTTGTGTCTGTAAGGGACTCAAGCTCCATGCCTGTGCGCTGCTGATGGATAAGCGGCTTGAGAGGACGGTTCAGGGAGAGCAAGAACCATGGAGTTCCTGCGTCGGCGTCTGTCTTTTTGAGAATGTTTGAGACAGAGTCTGCTTCTCCTGTTCCGTCCGCGTTCGGATAGACAGGATGCTCCTCATCAAAGAAATTCTGCCCGTCGTAGCAGGTGGAGGAGAATCCGTTTTTTAGAAGCTCCGCAACCTTGCGGTCGAGGAAGTCGTTAGCCTCCTGTCCCATGCTCTGCGCGATTGTTGAGTAAAGCCCGAGATTGTCGTCCTCGATGTCGGTGCGGTCAACTCCAAGTGTCGCCTCGTACTTCTTGTTCGCAATCTGGTAGCTTGATTCGCTCATGTCCTTGAGCACACGGCTTCCAACCCACTCGCGCATCTGCGGAAACTTTCCGAGCCAGTCGTAGGTGTTTGTTTTGCTTGACGACTGGATTGTTGTCGCAAGATGCTTGTACATTGAGCCTGCGTTCGCATTCTTGAACGCGACATTGAATTCTCCGCGTATTGTTGTTCGGAGATTGTTAAGGGTTGTATTGTTTAGAATTGCCATTATTTTCCTGCCTCCTTGATTTCTTTCCAGTGCTCCTCTGTGTACCCCATAGAGGAAGCCCATTCTTTTTCAGCTGCGTTCAGTTCGACAGAGTCCTTGTTCTCAGGAGCTTTGTCGGACACCTGTGCGCCTCCAGTGATTGACGGTGTTACCGCCATAATCTTCTCGAACTTGGCAAGTCCGTCCTCGCTTGCGCAAAGCTCAAGATATTCAGCCTTGCTTGCAGGAGCGATTTTGCCGTCTTTTGCCGCCTGCTCGACTGCGGCTATAGCCTTCGCCTTGAGGGAAGCTGCGTTCATCTCGGCAAGCTCCTTCTCGGCTCTTTCCGCGCGCTGCTGCGCCGCGGCGAGGTCTGCTCTTGGAGCGTAGGACGCAAGGTCAACGACCTTGTTTTTTGCTCCGTTCAGTTCGGTCTTGAGCCTGTTGATTGCCTCAAGACCGTCTGCCATTGTCGCGGTTTCAGGC
>ERZ808246.1704-NODE-1704-length-15198-cov-3.454137_pt1 | contig 15198 bp, 12 predicted proteins | sample MGYA00521083_ERZ808246 | MGnify/ENA primary metagenome ERZ808246 (study PRJEB31516, sample SAMN03275577) | gut metagenome | biome: mammalia-associated habitat; material: feces | host: Papio cynocephalus | place: Kenya | collected 2012-07-07 ...
AAATCAATAACATAACGATAATGTTTTTTTGTAGCGTTATATCTAGCATGAAAATCATCATTTACTTCATTTAAAGATATAATTAAAATATCTTGAGGTAACATTCTATTTAAAGCATATTTTAAATGATTTAATTCTCGATAATTATTCATATCAAAATGAAAAACTTGATTTAAAGCATGGACACCTTTATCAGTTCTTCCAGAACCTACAATAACTATTTTTTCATTACAAATATAAGATAATAATTTTTCTATTACACCTTGAATAGTATTTATATTATCTTTTTTTTGATCTTGAAAGCCTTGATAATGACTTCCATCATAACTAACTATACCTTTAACTCTCATATTAGAATATCACTATCTTTATTATAGATAAAGTCAATAAAGTTATAAAGATACCTAAAACAAAAACAAAAGAAAGTGTATCTCTAATATGCCATTTTAATATACGATATTTAGTTCTTTTTTTACTTGGATCATATCCTCTTGCTTCCATTGCATTAGCTAAATCATCACTTCTTTGAAATGCAGAAACAAATAAAGGAATAATTAAAGAAACTATTGCACCTATTTTTTCTTTTAATTTGCCATCTTGAAAATCTACACCTCGAGAAGATTGAGCTTTCATAATTCTATCAGTTTCATCTAATAAAGTAGGAATAAATCTTAACGCTAAAGATATCATCATACTAATTTCATGCACAGGTAAACGAACATATTTAAATGGATTTAATAACCATTCTAAAGCATAAGTTAAATCCATTGGTTTAGTAGTAGAAGTTAATATTAAAGTTAAAGAAATCATTAATGCTAATCTAATAAATATATAAATTGTATTAAATATGGCTGACATATGAATAGTCCAATTAATACCAGGTATTGTAACTTGAGAAATTACAATATCAGTAAAAGGAATAGATACATTTAATTCACTTTTTATTGTAAAGAAATTAACAATAAATAAGATTAACATCATTAACCACATCATTTTTAATTGTTTAAATAATTGAGATAATTTAATATGAGCTATTTTCATAAAGATATAATTCATAATCATTAAAATTATATACATAAATAAATTTGTCCATACTGAACCAAAAGAAAAGAAAATACAAACCATTAAAAATATCATAGAAATTAATTTAGTTCTAGGATCTAATCGATGTAAAAAAGTATTATATGGAACATATCTACCAATAGAAATATTATTCATGATAACACCTCTTTATTTCTAAAGCTAAAGATTCAACATCTTTAATTTTATTTAAATCTAATTTTAATCCACCTTTTATTAATTCTTTTGCGTATTTTAAAACCATTGGTTGATCAATATTATATTTCTCATTTAAATTATCATAAGAAAATAATTCTAAAGGTGTAGAATCAGAAATAATTTCTCCTTTAGACATTACTATAGCTCTTGAACAATATTTTAAAACATTATCCATATTATGAGTTACCATAACAATAGTTGTGCCATTTTTATGAATAACATTAAATAATTCCATCATATCTTTAGCGCCTTTTGGATCAAGACCTGCAGTAGGTTCATCCAATACTAAAATTTTAGGCTCTAAAGCAATAATGCCTGCAATCGCTACTCTTCTTTTTTGCCCACCAGATAATTCAAAAGGAGATTTATCAAATAAATCTTCACTGATTCCTACTAAATTTAAAGCTTTTTTAGCTTTTAAAATAGCCTCTTCTTCTTTATCACCAAAATTTTTAGGACCATAACTAACATCTTTTAAAACTGTATCTTCAAATAATTGATATTCAGGAAATTGAAATACTAAACCAGCATATTTTTTTAAATTTTTTAAATTCTTTATTTTTTTAGCTTTTGCAATTATTTCATAATCTCCAACTTTAATCACACCTTTACTTGGTCTAAGTAAAGCATTAATATGTTGAACTAAAGTAGATTTTCCACTTCCAGTATGGCCTATTAAACCAACAAATTCATTATCTTTAATTTCTAAATTTATATTATTTAAAGCATGTGTACAAAAAGGAGTATTTTCTTGATAAGTAAAAAATACATTTTCAAATTTTATTGACATAATTTATTTTTTACCTCCAAAAGATTTTTACAATCTCTAACATCGATATTTTCTTTAATTAATAATTGCTTTAATTTATCAAAAAAAGGTATTTCTAAGCCCATTTTTTCTAATTCTTCTTGATGAGAAAAAACCACACTAGGAATATCATTATAAATAACTTTACCTTCATTAATAACAATAACTCTATCAGAAATATTTGCTTCTTCTTGATCATGAGTAATAGATAGAATTGTTAAATTTTCATTTTCTTTTTTTAATTTATGCACTAATTCAATTATTTCTTTTTTTCCACGTGGATCAAGCATAGCAGTAGCTTCATCTAAAATAATAATTTCTGGTTGCATAGCTAAAACACCTGCAATGGCTACTCTTTGTTTTTGTCCACCTGATAAACTACTTGGTTCTTTATCTAAAAATTCTTCCATATTAACTTTTTTAGCAAAAAAATTAATAATATCTTCCATTTTATCATGTTCAACACAATGATTTTCTAAACCAAATGCTATATCATCACGTACAGTCGCTCCAATAAATTGGTTATCTGGATTTTGAAAAACAATACCTACTTTATAACGAATATCTTTAACTGTATCAATATTTAAATCTTGGCCAAATATTTTTATATCTCCACTTTCTTTTTCAAGTAAACCAATAATCAATTTAGCTAAAGTAGATTTACCACTTCCATTATGGCCAATAATAGAAACATATTCTCCTTTATTTAAGCTTAAAGAAAGACCATCTAAAATAAGTGGTCCATTTTCTTCATATTTAAATTTTAAATCTTTAATTTCTATAGCGTTCATCATTTCTACTTTCTATTTTTTAACATAAAATAAGTCATTATTCCATAATATAAGACTATAATAACTCCTAAGATAGAATAAAATATAATTTTACTAGTAGTCGTATTAATAACTTTGTAAACCATAACAACTGATAAAGTTGGCAAAACAAATAATAACAAACAAATTGTTAAAATAATATATCTTTTAATCCACTTTTTCATAATCTTTTAATAATATATCTAATTTTCTACCTTCATATTTTCTATATTTAACACCTGCTAAATTAAATAATCTTTTAGATGCTAAATTATTTAACGCTCCATCATATTTATCATCCATATATATAACTTCTTTTATTCCTGATTGAATAATAGCTTTAGCACATTCATTACATGGAAATAAAGTAACATAAATTTTACAATCTCTAACTGAGCCTCTTGAATTTAAAATTGCATTAAATTCAGCATGACAAACATATAAATATTTGTTATCTAATTCATCTTTACCTTCTCTACCCCAAGGCATAATATCATCACTAATTCCAACAGGCATACCATTATATCCCATTGTTACAACTTTATTTTCTTGAGAAGCTACACATGCTCCTACTTGAGTAGATGGATCTTTACTTCTCATACTAGAAAGTAACGCTACTCCCATAAAATATTCGTCCCATGAAATATAATCTTTTCTTTTTTCACACATATTAATCACCTAATAAACTAATTTTATATTTATTTATAATTTAATACAACTAATGAAAGAAGAAAAAAGAAAAGAATGCGTTTTGATATTCTTTTCTTTAATTTAGCTATTCTAAATAATTTATTTTTATGAATAAATTTTTTAATTAAAATACAATTAACAAAATTTCAATTTGTTTTATTCGAGACCAAGTTTTTTCATATAAGCTATAACTTTTTCAGAATTTTGTGATTCTCCTTTAAAAGAGACTACTTCAAAATCCATTATATTATTATTAGTATCTACGTCTTTGCGAATAACTATTTTTTGCTTACTTATATCGTTAATAGGTGTTCCTTCACTAAAAACTGATGAATTACCTTTCGCATCTGCTCCAAGTGCATCAATAATATTATTATTCATTGTTAATTTAAGAGAAAATACTTTATTATTAATTGTTAAATCATTCCATTCCAAATCCGATTGGCTATCTTTAATATTAATTACTGCACTTGACATATTAGCTGTTGCGCAGCGGATTATATATATATCATCAGCATTAATCGTACCAACCAATTTTTTTTCTAACCAATCATTACCATTATAAGAATATGAAATCTTATAATTAGAAAGATCAATATCATTTTTACTTATATTTTTTATAGCAATAAAATTATGAGAAATTGGTCCATCTACATTATCTCCACTGCCATATGCAGAATATATAACAAGAGTTGAAGACCCTTTATTTTCTTCTTTAGAAGCTGGTTTAAACACCTCATGCATTTTATATTCTTTTGACATTTCTTCTAGAGCATAAATAGAAACAGTTCCACTATTTTCATTAGCAACGAATAATAAATCTTTTCCTATTGGAGAATTTTTAGAAGATAAGAAATCTAATCCTTCTGGAGCGACATCTCCAGCTAAATCCTGCGAATAATCACGTGAATTTGCATATGATATATATTTTACTTCATCTTTAATAAAATTAGATATATCAAACATCATTACACCACTTATACGTTCAAGCCCAACAAAAGCATATAATTTATTATCAATATTAACTACTTTTACTGTTTCTGGTTCTGGTCCTTTCTTTTTACTACGTGAATCCAATTCAACATCATCATTACTACAATTAAAATATTCTTTAAATTCAGATTTTGATATTGTACTTTCAATCATTGAGCCACTATCATAAACTAATGACATATTTGTCGCATTAAAAATTGAAAATGATCTTCCACCTAATATATAAGTTTTGTTAGCCTCAATTCCATCCCATTTTTCATTATCTAATGTTTCAACTTTAGTTCCTTCAATTTTTGTTTTTTTAACACCAGAATAATCACCCCATTCTCTAGCATCTCCTTCATTAGCAGTAATTAAATAAGTTTCTCCATTAACTTCAAATGTATCTATTCCATCAGGCATGTATACACCATAAACATTTTGCTTTTTTATTTCCGCTTTCCCATCACTAAATAAATCTATTTCGTTTCCATCAATATTATGATTTTTAAATCCAAGTGGGAGAATAGATAAAAATGTTTTATTTTTTAAATCAAGAGTAGCAATTGAATTAGCTTCTTGTAAAGAAACATATGCATAATTTCCATTTGTAGCAATAAATTCTGGTTCAAGATCACTTGAAGGCAATGCATCTTTTTTTAAAACAACACCACTATTAACAAGTTCACTACGTTGATTATCAAATTTATCAAATGTTACTATAGAAGATATACCATTTTTAATTCCAGAAGAAAGATCAATAATTGTAACACTCCCTTTAGGATCGATAGATTCTCCATTATATCCAAGACGTGGTTCACCTTCATCTGCTGTTAAAATATAATTTCCAGCAAATGTCACCATATCAGGTTGAACTCCACAAGAATATGCTTTAATAAAACTACCATCATAATTTAACAAAGCAACTGCTCCTTTATTACTATATATTTCATCTTGTAAAGCAACAGCAATAACATTCAATTCTTCATTAATTGCCACACTTGTTATATCACCTAATGCAAAGCCACTTGGAAAATCTTTTATGTAATTTTTGGTTAATAAATCAAATGAAATTCTATCTTTTTCTTCATCAAATACTGTTTCTAATTGTGCTATATCATTTTTTAAAGTTTGAAGATTTACTATATCTAATGTTTGAGTTTTTCCATTAATTAAATAGAATTTTCCATTTTCTTCATTATATTTTACTATTTCTGCAACACCACCTTCAGAAGAAGTAAATCCAGTAGAAAAATTAGCAACTTTATTCCATATATTTTTCTTTATTTCTTGCTCATCATTTTTATTACTACTACTTAATGAATTTTCACTATTAGTTGAATTAAAATTCTCACTATGAGAATTATTGTCACTATTAGAAGGTGCACAACCTACTACATTAAAATAAGTACAAAATGTCATTGTCATAAAAATAGTAAATAATTTTTTGTTTTTCATGTTTTTTCTCCATTATCATTTTAATTCTTATATATTATTCTTCAAATTAAATAATTATTGACTAATAAATATAGAATTAATGAAATCATTTTATCGATTCCGTTATGAAGTATAACATGTGGCTATTATTCGAACCTATCATCAAATGTAATAATCATGTAAAGTGATTGTAAAGAATTATTTTTTCCATCAAAAAAGGTTCTTAGATTTACTCCTTGAACCTTTTAAAATTTTAATAATATTAATCACAAAGCTTTTTAAATCTCTTATAACGCATTTCTGCATATTGTTGAGATTTTGTTAATAATTCTTCAGCATGTTCTGGATTTACTTTTGGTAATTGAGAATATCTTGTTTGAGTCATAACGAAATCTCTGAATTTTGAGAAGTCTGGATCTTTTGAATCCATTTGCATTGGGCATTTACCTTCTGCTTCAAGTCTTGGATCGTATCTAAAGATTGGGAAATATCCACATTCAACTGCTTCTTTTTCTGTCTTTTGAGCGTTAGCTAAACCACCTTTTAAGCCATGTGCTTGACATGGTGAATAGCAGATAATTAATGAAGGTCCATTATATGATTCTGCTTCTTTCATAGCTTTAATTGCTTGCATCTTATTAGCACCCATAGCAATTTGAGCAACATAGACATTACCATAAGAAATTGCCATTAAAGCAAGGTTCTTCTTAGCAGTCTTTTTACCAGATGCTGTGAATTTAGCAATAGAACCAGTTTGTGAAGATTTAGAAGATTGTCCACCAGTATTTGAATATACTTCAGTATCAAGAACTAAAATATTAACATCTTCTTCATTAGCAATAACATGATCAAGTCCACCATAACCAATATCGTATGACCAACCATCACCACCGACAATCCAAACTGATTTATCAACTAAGTCTCTTTCATATTCTAAGACAGCTTTAACTTCTTCATTTTTAGAAGCTTTGACTAATTCTACTAAATGTTTTACCATTCCTCTAACATAGTCTCTATCTTTAATATGTGTTTCATAATCTTCAATAGCTTGTTGTAATTCAGGTTCGACATTTGCTTTATTTGCTTCAAAAATCTTACAAATTTGACCAAGTTTATAATCTGTAGCAATCCTCATACCAAAGCCATATTCAGCATTATCTTCAAATAATGAGTTAGCCCAAGCAATACCATTGCCATCTTTATCAGTGCAGAAAGGTGTAAGTGGAGTTGAACCATTATAAATTGAAGAACAACCAGTAGCATTAGCAATTAACATATCTTTACCAAATAATTGAGATGCTAATCTATAATATGGAGTTTCTCCACATCCAGCACATGCTCCAGATACTTCAGCATAAGGCATTAAGAATGAAGCACCTTTAACTGTTGTTACAGGGAATCCACCATTCTTATATTCAACATGTTTATATAAATAATCTGCTGCAGGTTCTTGAGTATCAAATTGAGATTTAGCTTCAACCATTTCAAGAGCTTTCTTACCAGCTTTACCAGGACATTCAACAACACATAATCCACATCCAACACAGTTCTTTGGTGAAACTTGGATTCTGAATGTTAAACCTTTAACAGCTGGTCCACCCATTGCTGGAAGAACATCATTTTTAACTGTTTCTGGTAAATTCTTTGTTTCTTCTTCATTTAATAAGAAAGGTCTAATTGTAGCATGTGGACAAACGAATGCACATTGGTTACATTGAATACAATTTTCTTTAATCCACATTGGAACTCTATCAGCGATAGAACGTTTTTCCATGAATGTTACATCATTTCTCATTGTTCCATCAAGTAATTCATAATCTAAGAATTTTGAAACTGGTAAATCATAACCATCTAATGAGCCAATAACATTAACAAATGAATCGAAATATTCATCACCTGTTGTAGCATAAACTCTTGATCCATCTAATGAAGCCCATTCATCTTTAACTTTAATTTCAATTAAGCCTTGAGCACCAGCATCAATAGCATCCCAGTTCATTTTAACAATATCATCACCTTTTTTAGCATAAGATTTTTGAGCAAATTTTTTCATCCAATCTTGAGCTTGATCATAAGGCATAATATTTTGATTTAAATAGAAGAAAGCAGATTGTAAAATTGTATTAGTTCTACGGCCTAAACCAATTTTAGCTGCTAAACTATTAGCATCAATAATATAGAATTTAGCATGTTTTTCTGCTAATTGTTTTTTCATTCTATTAGGTAATCTTGCTTCTAATTCATCAGCAGGAATATCTGTATTTAATAAGAAAGTACCACCTTTCTTTAAGCACTTAATCATATCAAATTTGAAAATATATGAATCAAGTGAGCATGATAAGAAATCAGCATGTTCAACATAATATGTTGAGTGAATTGGTTCTTTACCAAATCTTAAGTGTGATCTAGTAACACCACCAGCTTTTCTTGAGTCATAAGCAAAATATGCTTGTGCATATTGATGAGTTGCATCACCAATAATCTTAATTGAAGATTTATTAGCAGAAACTGTACCATCACTACCTAAACCATAGAATAAGCAAGAAGTATAATTTCCATCAACATGGAATGTATCATCAACAGGAATTGATAAATGAGTTACATCATCATTAATACCAACTGTAAATCCTGTCCAAACTTTTTCAGCATTTAAGAAATCATAAACAGCTTTAACATGTTTTGGTTGAGTATCTTTACTTGATAAACCATATCTACCACCAATTAAAACATCAACATGTCTATTTTCTTGTTCTAATGCAGCGACTACATCAAGATATAAAGGTTCTCCAGTAGCACCCATTTCTTTTGTACGATCTAATACAGCAATTTTTGTAACTGTATTTGGAATTACACTTACTAAATGTTTTGCTGAGAAAGGACGATAAAGATGTACTTTAACTAAACCAACTTTTTCTCCTTCTTTATTCATATGATCAACAACTTCAATAGCTGTTTCAGTAACTGAACCCATTGCAATAATAATTCTTGTTGCTTCTGGATCACCATAATAAACAAATGGAGCGTATGTTCTTCCTGTCATTTCACTGACTTTTTTGAAATAATAATCCGCTACATCAATAACTTTTGCAAAATGACTGTTTTGTGCTTCTCTTCCTTGGAAATAAATATCATCATTTTCTGCACCACCACGAGTTACTGCATGTGTATGTGGATTTAAAGCTCTTCTTCTGAAATTTTCAAGAGCATCTTTATCTAATAATTTTGCCCATTCTGCTGGATCAATGAATTCAACATTTTGAATTTCATGTGAAGTTCTAAATCCATCAAAGAAGTGACATACTGGAGCTTCTGATTTAATAGCAATTAAATGTGCTAAAGAAGCTAAATCTGCTACTTCTTGTACTGAATGTGAGCAAAGCATTGTTATACCTGTTTGTCTAATTGCATATATATCTTGGTGATCACCAAAAATTGAAAGTGATCTTGTTGCAAGTGATCTTGCAGATACATGTAAGACAGCTGGTAAACATTCACCAACCCATTTATAAATATTTGGGATCATTAATAATAATCCTTGTGATGCTGTATAAGTTGTTGCTAATGCACCTGCTTGTAAAGCACCGTGTACTGTTCCTGAAGCTCCTGCTTCTGATTGCATTTCAACTACTTTAACTAATTGATTGAAACAGTTCTTCATTCCTTCTGAAGCGTATTGATCTACTAATTCTGCCATTGTTGAAGATGGAGTAATAGGATAAATACTTGCGACTTCAGTAAAATTATAAGACGCTAAAGCTGCCGCGGTATTACCATCAACAGATTTCATGGTCTTTTTAATCTCGTTTGCCATGTTTTATTTATTCCTCCCTATAAAACATGTCTATTATAAAATAAATTTTATAAATTTAGTAGAGTATATATGTAAAAAACAAAAGAAAATTGCAATTTTCTTAATATATTCCATTACCTTATCTTTTAAATCATCACGATTTAAAGCAAAATCAATAGTAGCTTTAATATAGCCAAATTTATCTCCAATATCATATCTTATGCCTTCAAAACAACAAGCATAGACATCTTCAGTATTTAATAAATCTTCAATTCCAGTAGTTAATTGAATTTCTTTTTTTCCATCAGTAACAATTTTAGCTAAATAATCAAAAACTTTATTAGTTAAAACATATCTTCCTAATACTGCATAATTTGATGGAGCGTCTTCTACTTGTGGTTTTTCAACCATGCCTTTAATTTTAATTAAATTACCATCAATACTTTTAGGATCAACTACTCCATATTTTTTTACATCTTCATAAGGAACTTGTTGAACACCTAAAACTGAACAACCTGTTTTTTCATAAGCTTCTATTAATTGTTTTAAAACTGGTTTGCCATTTCTATTAACAATCAAATCATCACCTAACATAATTGCAAAATCTTCACCATTAATAAAATCTCTTGCACATAAGATTGCATGTCCAAGTCCTTTTGGTTGATCTTGTATAATAAATGTTATTTTAGTTAAAGAAGCAATTTCTCTAATTAATTTAGCTTCTTCTAATTTATTTGTAGCAATTAAATGATTTTCTAATGCTTCGTCTATTTCAAAATATTTTTTTATGCATGGTTTTTCTACTGACACTACAATTCCTACTTCTTCAATTCCACTAGCATGAGCTTCTTCAACAATATATTGTAAAGTTGGTGTATCAATAATAGGAAACATCTCTTTGGGTAATGATTTTGTAGCGGGTAAAAATCTAGTTCCAAGCCCTGCAGCTGGAATAATTACTTTTTTTATTTTGTTCATTTTTACTCAAATCCTTATTAACAATGACAAAATGTCATATATATATAATAATAACGATTTTTTTACTTTTTACAAGCAAAAAATTTTTTAGACTTATTTATATAGTCAAAAAATCTTATTTTTTTTCTTTTATTGCAACATTTTTAACATTGTTGTATGATAATTTTGAAAGGAAAGAAACTAAAAGCGTTTTTATGTTTCTAAAATAATTAAAATGAAACAAGTTACAGGAAAAGTATTATCACCAAATGGATTAACTGCTAGATTATCAGTCCAAATTGTTAATGAAGCTAATAAATTTAAATCAAATTGCACAATTAAAGTATTAGATGAAGAAGCTGATTTAAAATCAATTATGAATGTTATGGCTTTAGTAGTTCCTAAAGGAAATGAATTTGTTATTGAAATTGATGGTGCTGATGAAGATAAAGCTGAAGTTGCTTTCAATGAATTACTTAAAGAAATTGATTTAAAAGATTAAAAGAGACTTAAAAAGTCTTTTTTTATTACAAAATAACATACATTTTAATGTGATGTTATGGAAGCGTATATCGAAATTTATTTAAAAAACATTGTTGATAATTATAAAAAAATAGTAGATTATTCTAAAAAGAATGTTATCGCAGTTATTAAAGATAACGCTTATGGCCATTCTTTAGTCCAAGTTGGTCAAATTTTAGCAAGTAAAAATGTTTTTATGCTTGCAGTAAGTAATCTTAATGAAGCTATTTTATTAAGAAAAAACATGATTTTTTCTCCTCTTCTTTTGCTTGGTAGATGTGATGATGCTAAAACTATATATTCATTAAAAATAACTCAAGGAGTTTCTTCTTTAGATCAATTAAAAAATTTAGCTAAACAAAATATTCCTATATCAATTCATTTAGAATTAGAAACAGGTATGCATAGATTAGGATTAGAACAAAATCAAATTTCAGAAGCAATTAATATAATTAATAATTCAAAATTAAAATTAAAAGGTATTTATACTCATTTTTGTTCACAAGATAATATTAAACAAAAAGACATTTTTAAAAATATGATTGATACTTATTTTTATCAATATAAATTAATAATTCATTCACAAGCATCAAATTTTATAAATGAAGATTTATCATATTGTAACACAATAAGAGTAGGTCTTGCTTTATATGGTTACAATCCTTATTTAGATTTGAAACCTGCATTAAAATTAATTTGTCCAATTATTAGAACTCAAAAAATAAATAAAGATGTTGATATTGGATATGATTATATAGAAAAAACATCAGAAAATGGGTATATATTGACACTTCCATTTGGATATAGCCATGGATTATCTAGACTAAAAACATTATGTTTTTTTTATAAGAATAACATTTATTATCAAATTGGAAAACAATGCATGGATATGACAATGTTCTTTTCAAAAGATGAAATTTCTTCTTTAGAAGAAGTAGAAATTATTTCTTTAAATAATACCAATAATTTAATTTCTCTTAACAATGAAAACATATATTATATTCTTTCTTCTTTATCACCTAACATTAAAAAAATATATAAATAAATACTATTATAATAATTATTTTTGTTAGTTAAAATTAATTAGAGAATTATTAAACTTTTATACTATTTTTATCACCATGTGGTATTGGTTTCCAATTCAAATTCTTTGAAAAAAGAGCTTGTATATCAATTGGAAATTCAATAAATATAAATAAAGGCCATAACAAACAAATAAATAATTTTAAGAAAAAATTCATTTTTCCAATACGTTTTCTTTCAACAACAAAAGTTATCACTGCTGTGAAAAATAAGCTAACATAAGAAAAAATAATTGTTCTTAAAGCATGGAACAAATATCCATTATTAACAAACATAAAATGTTCAAAATCAAAATCATATAAAAATGCAGAAGGATTATCACCCAAAAATACATATTTATAAACATCTATCGTTGGTATAGACAAATCAATTAAAGGCGTAATTAAATAACATAATATTTTTAAGAAGAACACTATCATAACTACAATTACATATGGCGATGTATTAATCATTGTATCATAATTAGAAAAACTTTTTTTCTTTTTAAATGAAAATAAACTAGCTATTAAATCTTTAAATCTTGTAAAGAAAACTAATAAATGTCCTCTTGACCAACGTACTCTTTGTCTCCACATAATTTTTAAATTTGTAGGTTGTTCATCATAAAAAATTGCTTCATTACAAAACTTTATTTTATTTCCATTTAGAATTTGATCAGCAGAAAACTCCCAATCTTCTGTTAATTGAGTATAATTCCAGCCATTTTTTACTAATTCACTATTAATAACATAACCAGTACCTTGAACTCTAGTAGAAATACCTAAAACAGTTCTACCAAGAGATTCAAACCTTGAACCTATAACAAAATAAATACCATATAATCCTGCAATAACATTAGAATTAAAATTTCTTGAATTTCTAAATGATGTAATTACATATTTCTTATCATAATAATTAAATGCATCGTTCATTTTGGTAAAATAATCTTTTTTTACAATATTATCAGCGTTAAACAAGAAAAAACCATCATAAGATGCTGTCCCACCCCTTATATTCATTTCAATAAATTCAAATAATGCTTTAAAAGCAAAACCCATAGTGCATTCATTTTCATTTTTGTATTCATAAACAATTGCGCCAGCTTCTCTTGCTATTTGTGCAGTATTATCAGTACAATTATGCGCAACAACAAAAACATCTAATTTATCTTGTGGATAGTCTGTTTTTCGAATACTATTAATTAAATCAGAAATAGTATTTTCTTCATTTCTTGCAGGAATAATACACCCATATCGACATTTTATATCGCTTTTAGGATATTTTTTATTACAAAATAAACCTACAATCGCAATTAACAAAAAATGTGCGACTATTAATGTTAAAAATATAAATATTGCTAAAAACACCATATTGACAGTGTTAACATAATTTTTAATTTCTATACTTACCATTTTCTTTTACCACTTTCTTTATTTGATTATATACTATTTCGACACAATCTTTAGCACCATATCTATTATGATCTAAATATGCTCCTTCTTCATAAGGCCTTAATAATGATGGTTCATCAATAAATGTGTTTATTAATTTTAATAATTTTTTCTTTTTTGTACATATAATACTTGAACATACATCATCTTGATAAAATCGAGCAATCTTTTTTTCAATACCTGTTGATAAAGTTGAAATTATCGATGGGCGAGAAAAAAAAGTTGGTTCTGCAATTGAATTTCCACCTTTACCAACAAATAAATCACATGAAGCAATATAAGGTAAAATATCTCCATTTAATTTTAAAGGAATAAAAGTGACATTTTTATTTACTTTTAAATTCATAAATTTTTCATATAATTTTTCATTTCTTCCGCACGCTGCAATTATTGTAATGTTACGATTATCATTTACCAATTTTTTACATAAATATTCCATTTTACCAATACCATATCCACCTTCCATAAACATGATAGTAAATTTATCAATTGGTAAATTTAAGTTCTTTCTATTTTCGTATTTATCGTATGGTATTTCAAAAGCTCTATTCCGAATTAAAAATTTAGTTTTCTTTAAATTATCTTCATTAAAGCGATGTTTCATTTTTAATCCTTTTTTGTAACCAACTTCTGTACTAATTAAAGTTAAATCACTAGAATATGAAAATACATTAACTAATTCACAATCAGGACAATATAAAATTGTATATGGACGATTTTTTATTTTTTGTGCATAATAATTAGTAGCCCAATGAGTAGAAAAAATTATATCTGCATGAAAATTTTCCATTTTTTTTAAAGATTTTTTATATGCTTTTCTATGAAAAACTCGCATAACAAAATGGCTAGCTATATTAATAGGGATAATATGATCAAAAAATGTTACTATATTGCCTAAAAAAGGAGAAATTGCAAATAATTTAACATTGTCACAAAACCACGTTTCATATTTTATTAAATCTTGATCATTATCTTCTCTATAAAAATCACTTTCAATAATTTCAAATTCATCAGAATATTCTTTTTTAAATTCTGACACAAATGCTTTCATAGGAACAATATGACCAAGTCCAGCTTCTACATAAGGAAATAAAATACGCAATTTTTTTACCATAATTAAATAAACATTTACAAATGTCTTTTTTACCTCTTTAATAATATACTTGTTATATTCTACCATAAAAATTTATTAATTCATTAATTTATATAATTTTTTATGTATTTTCACATTAAAATACATATTAAAAAACTAATATCAAACCAATTATTGTATCAATTTTAATTAATTAGATAAATACAATCGGATAACACCAAATTAAATATAAGAAGCAATATTTATATTATTACAAACTAGTAAACATAAAAAGGGTTCTTTCCACAATTAGTTGACAAAATTAGCATTTTAATATATAATAAATTATA
>ERZ808246.1705-NODE-1705-length-15193-cov-6.067116_pt1 | contig 15193 bp, 11 predicted proteins | sample MGYA00521083_ERZ808246 | MGnify/ENA primary metagenome ERZ808246 (study PRJEB31516, sample SAMN03275577) | gut metagenome | biome: mammalia-associated habitat; material: feces | host: Papio cynocephalus | place: Kenya | collected 2012-07-07 ...
CAATGGGGATGTTTTGGTTTTGACAGCATCTGACATTGGACGGTAAGCACGCCGGGCGTCGGAGGTTTGCCCGTTAATCTCAGCTTCCGAACAATTAGTTGGCAACAACTCTTATGCACTCGCTGCCTAGTCTACCAAGTAGAACGGCTTAATCTCCGGGGCCAAGGCTGCTCCGGCGACGAGTATCCCGACAGGCTTTTCCGGCTGTTCTGTCCTGTCTCATGGGGTATCATTTCAAACGGTCTGCACGACACCGACTCGGCTGAGTGTCGCCAAGTCCAAGCCGATAAGCCTCGGCTGGCCCGCCATCCGGCAGGCCGCGGTCGAAAAACAAAGGACGGATAAACGTGTAGAAAGCCACCCGGTGCGGTGTTTGGACGAGGGTTCGAGTCCCTCCATCTCCACAAATAAGGTCTTCCAATTTGGGAGGCCTTATTTGTGGAGATGACTTTCCAACCGTCTGTCGCATATCGGCGTCTCCCTTTGGGGAAAATAAAGACCCCCCCCCCGATCGCTGTGACGGCCTTGACAGGACTTGAAAATTGAATGTTATATGTTGAAGTTTATTTCTTGTTTGTGGGTACATTCGCTTGCTGCTGTAGTCGCGGTGTTGACATTGTTCGGGCAGTGCGCCGGTGCCGGGATTCCGTGTAAGCTGGAACTTCCGGAGGCCACTCTTACGGACTCGACGAGATTAGTGCAGTATGAGGCGTTCACGCTGATGTACAACTTGAATACTCTTAATCCTCAATGGGTTGCATGGGAATTGGAGGCGCGCGAGACAGAGGGGGATGTGGGGAGATGCAGCAAGTTCAGCGTGGACTGCTCTCTGGATTTTATTCAGGCGGACAATGATGACTACCGCAATTCCGGATATGACCGCGGGCACATGGCTCCTGCGGCTGACATGAAGTGGAGCGAGACTGCCATGCGCGAGTCGTTCTACTACACCAATGCCTGTCCCCAGAACCACAATCTGAATGCAGGCGTGTGGAAATCGTTGGAGGAGAAATGCCGCGCGCTGGCTAATGTGTATGGGAGGGTGTGGATTGCCTGCGGGCCGATTTTTAATGCGCATTCTCAAGGTTACATAGGACCGCACAATGTCGCCGTTCCGGATGCTTTCTACAAGGTCATGCTTGTGCGTTCCGGAGGCAAGTATGAGGGAATAGGCTTCATCTGCGACAACAAGGCCGGAAAAAAGCCGCTGGAGTATTATGTCTGGACAGTGGATGAGGTGGAGGAAATCACAGGGCTGAATTTCTTCTCGTCCCTAAGCGCCGATGACGAAACTGCCGCAGAATCTTCTGTCGACTTGGATGTTTGGTTTTGACAACTCACTTTTTGAGGATATCTTGCCACAGAGCGTGCAGGAATGCCATAACTTGATTGTCGTCTTTCCTGCAGTCTGGCAGTTTGCCGACATTATCCATGTCGTTCAGACCGAAATATTCAACGCATCTGCTCCAGATGAATTCGCCAAGTGATTGTTCTGATGGACGATGCTCCGCCTCGTGGAGGAATTTGTCCGTGAACTGTCGTTCCTTACACTTTTCCCACCACCAGAGGCGTGACCCGTCCTGCTCACTGATCTGCTGAATCATCACCGTGACTTTTACCTCAAATGTGTTCAAGCGAAGAAAATCCGGGATTGAGTAGCCTGAGTGAGTAATAAGCGCATGGGTGGCATAGCAGACGCAAATGTGCTCCAGTTTCGGATTGCGCATCCATCCCTCTGCCCAGGTCGTTCCATCGTCAAGCGTGTTCTCAAGCCCCAATTCCTTATCGCTCATTGTGGGTTTCAATCCCTTGGAAGCATCCCAGTATGGGTTGCAGGTCATCAGCTCCATGTCGCCTAGTTTCTCCTGTTGGAGGAGAGCGTTCACAATTATCATTCTGGTGAAATCCGAGCGGTAATATTCATCGTCCTCCAAATGGAGTACATCCTGAGCCGTGTCTCCCCAATAACGCAGGCATCCCTCCACCGTAAGGTCGTCATCCTTCTCTTCTAAAGGAGATGATAATATCTGCCGGTACATTGTCCCTGTTCTTGAGAACATGTCCCCGGTGAGAGTAAACAGTCTTTCGTTCAGACTTTCGAACCGTTTGACTTCCGTCTTGGAACAATGCGATTCAAACATCTCTGAAAGAATGCGATAACGCTCCAACAGCAAGGACTCAACAGTTTCTTTTTTGTTCTCATCCTTGAGCCATGAATAGTCTATGCAGCTTATAGGATCACCTGTGATCGAAAGGATTTTCTGCTCCCTCTCTGCCAATTCGCGGTGGTATATTGTCAGAGTCATCTCCGGGGTCGGCATTGCGGCGGCTAACCCCATTGTCTCCTCGAACGTCAGGTTTCTTACCTTAAACTTTTCCATTGTATTTTCTTTTTCTGCAAAAATATACAACCGTCCTGCTAAAATCTGACAGTTACACAGATCGACCGCACTGCCGGATTATTGCAGTTAACCGTCCCATCTTTGCCAAGGATTCAGAAACTGTTAGAATGGGAAAGACATTGCATATTATGCCCTGTAGCGCGTCATGGAGTAGGATCGCCTACGGGTGGATAGGAAAAGAATTGGAGCAACACGACATTTTGCAGTACCCTGTAAGGACTAATATTCATTATTTGCCGGAAGACTTTTCTGAAACGGAAATGATGAAGGTCGCCATTTCTTGGGGTAATGCCAAACTATATGATGACTTGAAGGTTTTTGCACGCAAGCTGTCGGAGATTCCGAACTACGATAAGGTCATTGTCTGGCATGCCGAAGACGCTGATTCGAGGCTGCTGTTTTGTACAATTGTCAATGCAGTGCGGCAAACGCTGTACGAAATCGACATTACTCCAGAGGAGAGACGCTCAATATGGAAAGATGTGAAAGAAGATGAGCCTGAGCTAGATCGGGATGTAGATGTTTTTTATGTGGGGCATGTCATCGGCATAGATGTCACCCAGTCCAGCTATTCCGCGAAGCGAGTAACTGCAAAAATGAGAGAGACGCTTCTGACCGAGTGGAGACGATGGGGTGGAGAAGATGCTCGGGATTGTCCTGTTTTGGTCAATCAGTATGGGGAGTTGTTCCATACGCATCGTGTATATTTGTACCAAAGCATTTTTGAATCCACTCCGAAAACCGAAGCGGAATCCATCGCAAGGATTGTCGGTCAAGTCCTTTACAGACATCCACAAGTGTGGGATCAGTATGTCTGCGACACAGCAGTCAAGATGGCTGATGAGGGCATGATCAAATGGGTGAAAAATGATGATGAACCATACCAAAGTCTTGTACAGCAGTACAAATACGATGTGGAGGGAGACTGGCTTGGCTACCCGCGGGACTTCCTGTATCATTTCATCGATGAATGCGGGAAAAAGATCACCATGTCCGAGGATGACCTTAAGGCAGAATACCGCCGTGACATAAAAGATTGTGACGACTTATGGGGGCATGGTCATCTTACCCGAGAATATCGACAGATGAGAAAGAAACAGTGGAAAGAGACACTGGCCGTTAGATGGGCGGCCGCCTTCAACGAAAACTGGGGCTGGTATCACTTGCTGTCAGTCATCAAGGTGAAATTGGAGATGATGGCGGAGTATATGCGCCAATGGTCTCCAGTCGCTGCCGGTGCGGTTTACGCAGACCAGATGGAACGCGCCGTCAGTCTGATTCAGGTCATCCTTGACAAGGGCGGTCAATACGACTATGCGCACACCGAAGACGAGGATGAATATCTTGATGCCGAACATTTCTCCCACTATGTCAACTTCCGCAACCGCAACCACATACCGAGTCCGTACTATTGCGGCGAACATTTCTGGTGCGAGGCGCAGCGCCTCCGTTTCGACAAGGCCTGGAACCTTCTCTGGGAGCTGTTCCGCACGAAGCTGCTTTCATGGAGTGATTGATTCTGTATGGGTGACAATGAAGTCGAAATCTCTGATGGACTGAAAATTATAAGCGGCAGCCTTTTATATTCAAAAAATGTTACTTTGTAAGACATACTTGAGAACACGGAAGTGTAAGTTTATTCTCGAATACGAATCTGGAAAATTCACTTGGAAGAGAGTAAGCGGACATTTTCCCTCGTCATATCCCGCTTCTGCGGGATTGTGCGTGGGACTGCTGCTTATTTTATTCCAACGGTATTCCAGAACCGGTATTCTAAAATGAGCGACGGCTCCGCGCTTTTGAATATGGCTGCATTGCTGACGACATAATGACTAAGGAATATAAAATATTTGTTATCATAAAACTTTATAATCATGAACGAATGGATCGATAATATGGAAAAAGAAATCACCTCTGAAGGCTACCAGATGCCCTCTTTGGAATTGCTGGATGAATATATTCCCGAAAGCGAAGCGCTGGACGAGGAAGAGGAAGAGGAGCTCTCCGGCATGGTGGTAGGGGTAATCTGGAATATTCTTGAGAGAGGAAAAGTGCGTGTCAAGGGCATCGAATACGTGCTGGGACCTGCCGTGACCCTTTATAAAATCTTTCCGGAACAGAGAACCAAGATCTCACAGGTCAGATCGCTTGTGGAAGAGACACTTAATCTGGAGAGAACTCGTGTCGTGACATTGGAGGATTCTATCGGCATCGAGATCGCCAATGACCACCGTGAGGTAGTGCCGATGCGCTCGGTTTTGAGTAAAAAGGCCTTTCGTGACAACAATGCTGAACTCCCGGTGGACATCGGGCGGACATTCGGGAACGAGGTTATGGTCTTTGATTTGGCCAAGGCTCCTCACCTGCTGATTGCCGGTGCCACGAAACAGGGCAAGACTACGGCAATCCATGCCATCGTCGCCTCACTGCTATATTCAAAGCACCCTGAAGAGTTGAAGTTTGTTTTCATCGACCCAAAAGGTTGCGAGTTTTCCGTCTATGAGCGTCTCTCCGGACACTATATAGCCTCTGTGCCAGGAGAGAAGCCTATAGTGCAGACGACAGCTCATGCCGCCAAGACCTTGGCGGCGCTTTGCGAGGAAATGGACCACCGCTACGAACTGCTTTCGCGTACCCATACCAGTAACATTTGCGCTTACAATAAGCGCGTTTCAGAAACCTTGCCTTACATTGTCACAATTATTGATGAATATGCCGACCTGACCATTCCTGCGGGTCGTGACAAGGAGGCCAGGAATATGTCGCATAGCATCACAGAATCCATCATCCGTTTGGCGCAGTGTGGAAGAGCCGTCGGCATTCATGTCGTCTTGACCACACAGAGACCGTTAGGAGGAATCACCAGTCTCGTCAAGGCAAATTTCCCGGCCAGAATCGCCGTCAGGACTATATCCGCGACCGATTCACGGATAATCCTTGACACTCCCGGGGCGGAAAGACTTATCGGCAGCGGAGATATGATTTTCCAGATCGGCGGAGAAGAGACACGCCTCCAAGGTGCCTGCATCAGTCCAGAGGAAATAGACCGCCTGACCTCCTATGTGGAATCGAGTCCTGATTCCGGCTCTCCCTATTGTCTGCCGACATCGTTCCTAAAATGAGCGATGGTTTCGCGCTTTGGAATTACTCATAAGAATGAAAGTTATAACTGTAGGTTTCCTACATAATTTTTTATATTTATGGCAACAAACTTTAAAAATTTAAGGGAGTACTTCTATCCGGACAATGGCGTTAGTAGAACTTTTGTCATTCCTGATTATCAAAGAGGATATAAATGGTCTGTGAGACTTGCAGATGAGCAAACATCAGTAGAAGTTTTGGTTGAAAATTTGATGGATACCTTTGTCAATGCTCCAGACAGGCAATTTTTCTTGCAAGGCGTTACTGTGGTGGAAGATGGGGACAAGATTATTTTGATTGATGGTCAGCAAAGGACTACCACTTTGTACCTACTTCTCTGGTGCCTCGATCAGAACTACATAATTGGGGCGAGGAACATCAACATCGATTATAGTATCAGAGCAAGGTCTCGCGACTTTCTCGACTCTTTAAAACAAGGAAACGTTGATTACCGACAAATAGATCCAAACGATGAGATACAGGACATCTACTATTTCAAGCAGGCTATTGAACAGATAAATAATGAACTAAAAGGCTTGGATAATAGGCAAGAGTTTTATGACTTTCTGATCCGGAAGGTATGTCTGCTGTACATTGTGATAGACAAGTCCAAAGCAGTGAGTACGTTTACTATGATGAATGGAAATAAGGCGACCATGCACGATGAGGAACTGACAAAAGCGGAAATGCTGCATCTGGTTTCGCTCCCTGGCACAGTAAAAACCACTCCTGAAATAAAATGCATGGATGATGCTTTTGCCATGATGAAGGAGATGGCTTCAATAGATTGGGAAAATGATGCATTGAGAAGCAAATATGCCAGAGAGTGGGACAAATGGCTTTATTGGTGGAATCGCAATGATGTGAGGGATTACTTCAACACACGCAAACCAATGGGACTGCTTTTGGAGTACTACTATCGCAAGGAAATAGGAGTAGAGAAGAACGAAGAGTACTCGTTTAAGAGTTTCAGAAAACTAATGCCAGAGAACAATAAGAAGGCAGCTAAAGATGTATTCAAAGGCTTGCGTGATATGCAGAAGGATTTTGAGGATGTATTTAACAATCCATTGTCCTTTAATTATTTAAAATGCGCGATGATCGGATCGAGCAATGACTCGGATGACAAGTTCAATATGATCATGTATTTTATGAATAATAAAAATGATATGGATCTTCTTCAGCGATATGCCCGGTGGAGATTAATCGGTTCCACTCATATTGAACTTACAGAAGAATATACCAATGACCCAACTGTGGAAGAAGGTAAACGCTCAAACATCGAAACACGTCGCAATCGTGCTGAGGAAATGATTCGCAAACTATCTGAGGCTCATGTCTATAATGTATATGATGACATCCTCTACAAACAACTCCTCAGGCTTAACGTCAAAGAGTATAACAATCTTAACGATCGCAAAGGCGTGAAGTTTGATTTCTCTATTTGGAACAATAAGTCTATTGAACATATTTCCCCCAAATCTCTTTTCTATCATAGAAAAGTAGATGAGATTTCAGGTAACATCAAGTATGTGAATGGCGCCGGCTCTGAAGTCTTAGATCTGGAAGGATTGCTCGATGGTGATCGTGTTTTTTCTGACACCAGAAGATATGGCGAACATTGCATTGGCAATCTTGTCCTATTATACGGTAGAGACAATTCTGAGTTTGGTGCTTTGCCTTTCGACAAGAAAAAGCAAAAATTCTTCAATAACGAACGAAGTCTTGACAGCAGAAACTTGTTGCATACCATCTCATCTTTTGCTAATGGAACTTGGGAACCATGTGACATTGAAGCTGCTGCTGATAAAACAATTGAAATATTAAAAAACGATTACAAAGAGGAGGGTAGCAATGAATAAGTTTGTCAAATTCATCAGTGGTAAGGATTATTGTCTTGAGGATTTATTCGGCGGTGACACAAAGATTGTCATCCCGGACCTTCAAAGAGATTATTGTTGGGGTGACAATGCCTATACCGTTATAGGCAAGGACAAAAAGCCGCAGGAACTTGTCTCGGGGTTCTTGAAGAACATTATCCAACTTTATGAAGACGATGCCGAGTCATCAGTGACTTTGGGGCTGGTTTATGGTTATGAACAACCCTATAATCATATACAAATATGTGATGGGCAGCAACGACTAACCACTCTCTTCCTAATACTTGGAGTCATAAACACGAAGTGTAAAGGAGAATTTGATCATTATATCATCTCCGAACAGGAGATGAAAGACGATTATGAGCCTCATCTTCTATATGCCATCCGTGAAAGCACACTCTATTTCCTGAGTGATTTGTCACTTCACCTTTTTATCAAAAGAGAGTTGGATGTCGCGAATATTCGTTCATCTAACTGGTACTTCCGAGAATACGATCAGGATGCTTCCATCCAGAGTGTTATTTCAGCGCTTGAGACCATAAGTAAAACGTTTGAACTGCACCCTGGGCTGGATTATCGTCGATTTGGCGATTATTTGCTGAAGAACCTGCGTATCTTCTACTACGACATGGAAAATCGTTCGCGTGGTGAGGAAACCTATGTGGTTATCAACACAACGGGCGAGCCTTTGTCTGCCACGGAAAATATTAAACCGATACTCTTGGCCGATCCGAGACTAACGCAAGCACCAAGAAAGAAATATTCTGACCAGTGGGAAGAAAGGGAGGAGTGGTTTTGGAAATATCGTGGTTCTGACAAAACCAGTGACAATGGCATGCAGACCTTCTTTAAGTGGTATTGGCAAATAGGACTGCAACAGGAATATCGTTGGGAGGGAGACAGAAAGTACCCTTTGAACATTAAGGAATTGTTTCTGTCCGCTCCAAGAAAGCTAACGGAGAATGCGAATGAAGCCAAACTGAGCTTAGGGAACTATAATGAGTTCAGATCCTTGGAGAATCTGAACCGCTATTTTATGGCTCTTTGTTCGCTTGTCCGGGCAATAGCTCATGATGAACGAATACAAAAAGTGCTTCTGACAATGAGTAAAAAAGAATCTCCCGACAGGCTGTCAGAAGAACAATATGTATGGACATGGCTCAGGAATGCCGAGCTTGACATTGTGCTTCCTCTTTTGTGCTTTGTAAAGAATTACGGAGATACCGATCTTCTCTATAGGTTTATAAGAAGGATACGGAAAAACCACTTCGATGGCGTTTGGGGTAAGACCGATAGTAATCAGTTGTCAAGAAGAGGAGAAAACTATGTTGACTGGAGATACATCATTCAGATCATCAATAAGAGTCCCCTTTCTGATGTGTTTTCTGCGGATGTCCAGACGCTTGATATTTCTAAGATTCCGATGATTCCATTGAATGATTGGTATACGGAAGATGATAAATGGAAATCCGAACATCTTGTGGATATTGCTGAAGTGGAAGATATTGAAGACCATGAACTATTAATGGGCGACTTGACTCCTCTTAGAAAAGGAAGTGATGGGATATCGTATGATATTGCGGCATTCAAAAAGCGTTGGAATAATCTGAAACGAATAAATAATGCGTTTGACGCAAGCGAGTCATCGGATGACATGGAATTCTCAAATTGGTTCCGTCTTTATTGTGTCGTGACTGGAATCACTGCTATAGGACATATCAGTAATTGTTCATGGGATCTCGAGGGTTGCTATTTTTCTCAAAAAAGAAAAATGCCTTGGTGGATAGAGTCCGGCGAAATAGATCAACTTCTGTGTCGGGAAGATATTCTTGAGGCCATAAAGCAAATCATTAAGGACAAGGTAGGTAGTTATATTCGTTGCCCTCGGGATTACAAAGAGTTGATTATCAGTTGGCTGGCAATAAAGACCATAAAGGAGTCCAGCGATGGAGTATTGTTAAGCCATTATAGCCAAAGAGCCGTATCGGCATTCTGTGAACTTGAAAGCAATTACATTGTTCCAAGTCAAGAGTTTCAATGGGGTAATGTTTTATGCGGATATTCATGGAGTTACACTGTGTTCCCGGCAAGAGATGAACAGAATTGGGCGGAAGAATCGAATTTAGATTCTCCTATATCTTCTATACCATTTATTTCGGACTATTATAATAGGGATGGTCGTTGCATCGATGAACGAAGTATAGAAAAATACGATGGTGAAATCGCAAGGATTATAGATGCCTATTTTTGTTAATATTCGATTATTCCCTGAAAGCTGTTAAAGTAATGTTATAATAAATGATAGAGGTACAATGAAAGCATTTAAGGTAGCTCCAAAAGAATCAAGCGTTCCAATGGGCAGGTGCTGACACCTGAGATGTCAGTTGTTGTCTCAACGGATGCATTGCTAATGACACGAATTACTGAAGAATAAGCAACAAATTATAGATGATATGACTACAGACTTGACATTTACCTTAAAGGAGATCTCATTATGGACATCAGACGCTTCCGTTGTGAAGATTCCCGAACTCCAGCGCGGGCTTGTATGGAAACCTGCTCAGGTCGAACTCTTGTGGGACTCGATTCTTCGCGGCTTTCCTGTTGGGTCATTTATGCTTTCGGATGTTCCCGAGGATAAGGACTGGTATTATCTGATGGATGGACAGCAACGGTTTAATGCCATATCAATCGGTTTCGGTGCTGTTGAAAATCCTCGCGCCATCCTGTGGCTTGACATCAACCCTGAAGAGGTGAAGAATAGTTCCAGAACATTCTGGATAAAAGCCACTACGATAGCACATCCGTGGGGATTTGCGAATAATGATGAGTGCAGCACCCTTTCTTCGTCAGACAGGCGCTTGGCGCTAAAGGAATTTGGCTTCGCCGGGAAAAACATTTATAACGATGTCGTTGACTTGCATGACACTTGGCCAATAAAGGCATCGAGGCCTATTCCGCTTCAGTTCTTTCTGGATGCACCTGTCGATAGCGAGGATGCCTTCGTTAAATACATAATAAGTAAATGCGGGCAACAGGAATGCATGTTTCGCGGCTTGTTTGTCAATCCTGTTACTGAGGCGGATAAGGAAAGAATAGCCTCATTCTACGATGCCTTTAGCAGACTGAAAGATTACAGTATTTCTTGCAATCTTCTGACACGCAATGTCTTGGAAAATGAAACTTCAGTAGCGAATAATGAAGGTGGAGTCACAACGTTGGAGACTTTGTTTACAAGGCTGAACACAGGTGGCACAAGAATTACGCAGGAGGACCTAATCTATTCAGCCATAAAGGCATATTGGCCAGAAATCAAGGACAAAAACGACAGCATTGCCGAACGATATATGCCTCCGGCAAAACTCGTTATGCTTGCGTTCCGACTTGCGCTGACGGAACATTCACAAGACAAGGCATTCAAAGGGGCGATGTCTGCGAAGCAAATACGCTCCTTGGCAACGGACGATATGTCAAAGCAGAGGATCGATGACTTGTATTGCAGCGACAAATTGGCGAGGATAATGAATATCATCGATGACTGGCTGAATGTTTTCAATGCCGAAAAGAACCCTGCTGCGGATTCAACTCCAGCGGTACTTCGCACAAGCATTGCGAGAAACTCTACGGAGATATATTTATTGTTGATGTATTTCGCCTTAAAGTCTCTTGAGGGAAAGAGTGGTCTTTCTGGGAAGGAGATTAGGGCATTGGCTTTTTACCTCCACTGGTTCAGCAAAGATGTTGTGAAGGCTGTTGCGGAAGTTTACAATCAATGCCGGAATAGAGTTGATATGGATGCTGTCAGGAGAGCTATATCGCTGTCATTTGTGAATGGATGGCTTGTCGCGCCTTATACACCGGAGGAGATGAGGCATTTCTTCTCGGTAAAGCCGGATCCTGATTGGCAAATAGGGTCTGAAGAATACTATCCTTGGCAGGATTTTGCAAACAAAGTATTTTGGTTTGGGTCTGAATCAAGCAAAGAGATGCTTCTTTTTGCCCAAAGGACGTTCATCAACACTCATTTCAGGATGTATGATCCGGCTCGTCAGGATATGTGGGATAGCCATAACCGTCCGTGGGATTATGACCATATCACACCTCAGGAATGGATAGTGAACAAAAGAGGCCCTTTCAGAGAATATTGCAAGGGCTGGCTTTGGAATATAGGAAACATTGCCGCCATCCCGTTTGAAGAAAACAGGTCTAAAAGCAATAGGGAAGACTATGATTTCTATGTTGAGAATAAAGAGACTCTTCTTTTTGATGAATCGTCGATGGATTTAAAAAATGACATCGTTTGGAACAAAGAGGAAGGTTTCAAGTTCGCATCTGTAACTTTCGGAAGGTGTTGTGAGATTTACAAAAGCTGCTATGATTTGTTTGCTCCTCTGTTCGAGAAAATAGTGCTCTCGGATGACTTACAGAAACGAAAGGAGACTTTTCTGAAGATCGCCGACAGCATTGAAGGCTCGAAATTCTATTTTACGGCAGGAGCCAAGGATTATCTGCTGGAACGTGCTTTAGACTGGACTAGGGAGTGGATTAGTGTTGGTGTCCCTTATGGGAAATACCTGGTTTGCGTATGTTGGGGCTATAATCAATCGGAATTGGAATTAGGCTTAAGAAAACTTCCGGGAACAATGATCGACAGCAACCGAAGTGATATGCCGAAACTGGATGATTCATACGAGGTATATGAGGATAACCAATGGTGGTATGCGTGGAAACCACTGCATATTATGCCTGCTGAAGTGATTGTCACTGAATTAAGGGCATTGATTGGCTTCCTTCCGGAATAGGATGCAGATTTCGGGTTGAGTTGAACTTTACACTGCCGTAAAATGGCAACGAGGTGGCCTATCTTTGCAAAAAACAAAGTTATGGAGCAAACACGGGACATACTCTTTATGGCGGCGGCGAAGTTCTGTATTGAGAAAAAGGCCGCGTCAGAATCAGCCCTCCAGCTGCACTTCGGAATCGGGTACTATCGGGCATCGACGCTCATGTCTGAACTTGAGGAGGCTGGACTGGTCGGACCACCAATGGGCACGGAGCCTCGAATAGTACTGTTTGATAGTATGTTGGATTTTGTACGTTCGCTGCCGAAAGACGATGAGGAGATTCGGGATGCTGTCTTGGAGGAAGCGTATGATCTGACGAACGCGGATATTCACGCCTTGACGGTCTGATATAGTATGGAGTTGACAAACGGCAGTCCCTCACTTGGGATGATTCACTCTTATAAATGTAATTGTATGAAAAAAGAAGCAATTTCAACGGATTACCAACTGCCTCCATTGGCGTTGCTGGATGAATATATACCCGAAAGCAAAGTGCCGGAAGATGAAATCACCGGCTGGATAGAGACTATCAGAAGTATTCTTGAGAGCGGAAAAGTGCGTGTCAAGGATATAAAGCCCGTGCCTGGGCCGGCGGTGACACTTTATAAGGTTTATCCGGAACGGAAGGTCAAAGTTTCAAAGGTCAGTTCACTATTGGAAGACACTGCACTTGACCTTCATCTTAAGGGAGCGCGTGTCGTGACCTTGAAGGATTCCATAGGCATCGAGATTGCCAATGACCACCGTGCGGCAGTGCCTATACGTTCGGTTTTGAGTGAAGAGGCCTTTCGCGGCAGCAAGGCAGAGCTCCCGGTGGCTATCGGGAGGACATTCGGAGACGCGGTTATGGTCTTTGATCTGACCATGGCGCCTCACCTGCTCATTGCCGGTGCCACGAAACTGGGGAAGACGGAGGCAATCCATTCCATAGTCGCCTCTCTGCTATATTCAAAGCTCCCGTCAGAGCTGAAGTTCGTGTTCATCGACCCCAAGGGCTGTGAGTTCCCCGTCTACGAGCGTCTCTGTGGGCACTATTTAGCCTCTATGCCAGGAGAGAAGCCTATCGTGCAGACGACTGCTTATGCAGACAAGACCTTGGCTGCGCTTTGCGAGGAAATGGAAATCCGCTATTCGTTCCTCAGTCTGGCCGGTATCAGCAACATCGTGGAATATAATAAGCGGTCATCCACACCCAAGGGACGTTGGCCTTACATTGTCACCATCATTGATGAATATGCCGACCTGACCATTCCTCTATGCCGTGACATGGAGTCCAGGAATATGTCGCACGACATCACTAGGTCCATCATCCGTTTGGCGCAGAAAGGCAGGGCTGTTGGCATCCACATCATCTTGACCACCCAACGGCCATCTGAGGCAGTTATCACGAGTCTCATCAAGGCAAATTTCCCGACAAGAATCGCTGTCAGAACTATGTGCGAAACAGATTCTCGGATAATTCTTGACTCTCCGGGAGCGGAAAGTCTTATCGGCAGCGGAGATATGATTTTTCAGGTAGGTGGAGAATATACTCGCCTCCAAGGTGCCTACATCAGCCCGGAGGAAATCGACCGCCTGACCTCCTATGTGGAGTCATGTCCTGATTCCGGCTCTCCCTATTGTCTGCCGACATCGTTCCTAAAATGAGTGACGGTTCCGCGCTTGGAATTACTCATAAGAATGAAAGTTATAACTGTGGTTTCCTACATAATTTTTTATATTTATGGCAACAAGCTTTAAAAGTCTAAGGGAGTACTTCTATCCGGACAATGGGGGAGTAGAACTTTTGTCATTCCTGATTATCAAAGAGGATATAAATGGTCTGTGAGACTTGCCGATGAGCAAACTTCAGTAGAAGTTTTGGTTGAAAGTCTGATGGATGCCTTTATCAATGGAACACTTTTATCCACAGAATCCTATGCCTGGCTATGATGACTTGACAGGTAAAGGACTTGACGACTTCGGTAATCTTTGTCTGATCAGCAGAGGTATGAATTCAAAATTCAGCAACAATATGCCAAAAGCGAAATTAGACAATTTTGGCCTTATAGAAGAGGTCAGAAATGGTCTTAGTATAAAGTTGTTGGAAATGATGGATGTCGTGAGGCAAAGCGGGGATTGGGGAGAAACCCAAATCAAAGAATTTGAGAAAAATTCCAAGACTCGAATTCTGAAAGCATTAAAGCTGCCTTCAGCGGTGGTATGATGAGGCGTGAATATGGATAGGCTACTGCCATAAAATGGCAACGAGGTGGCCTATCTTTGCAAAAAACAAAGTTATGGAGAAATCTCGGGATATATACTTATGAAAGAGGCTCTCGGGAAAGTCGGGGCGATGTTCAAAGAACTGGAAATATGAGGATAGTACACATTTCGGACACTCACAACAGGCACCGGCGGCTGACGAGTCTGCCGGAGGGCGATGTGATTGTGCATTCCGGCGATTTCACGATGGCGGGAACCGAGGCGGAAGCTTTGGACTTTATGGAATGGTTCTGCGACCTGCCGTACAGGCACAAGGTCTTCATTGCTGGCAATCACGATTTTTGCCTTCGAGGAGCGAGTTTGGAGGGTCTTAACGATAATTGTCACTATCTCTGCAATTCAGGAGTTTTGATTGATGGAATCAAATTCTACGGCGTGCCTATGTTTTTCGAGGATGCCGTGACGCGGCGTGTGGAAAATGATTTTATGAATATACCTGCGGACACGGATGTTCTGGTCACGCATCAGCCGCCCAATGATATTCTTGACCTTTCGGATGAGATTCACTATGGAGATTCCGTTCTGTGGCGGCGTGTGATGTTGGTTCGTCCAAAACTCCATCTGTTCGGGCATATTCATAAGGCGGAGGGCGTGGAGGAACGGAATGGGACGGTGTTTTCCAACGGTGCTGTCTTGGGGGAAGGCTACGATCTGACAGACA
>ERZ808246.1707-NODE-1707-length-15179-cov-8.372520_pt1 | contig 15179 bp, 17 predicted proteins | sample MGYA00521083_ERZ808246 | MGnify/ENA primary metagenome ERZ808246 (study PRJEB31516, sample SAMN03275577) | gut metagenome | biome: mammalia-associated habitat; material: feces | host: Papio cynocephalus | place: Kenya | collected 2012-07-07 ...
CCGTCTGGTAGAGCATCGGGAGGGAGTTGTCAGAGATTTCCGGAGAGACGTCGAAGTCTGACTGCGGAACCAGAGGCAGGCTGTCCAGCTCGGTCTCGTCTATCGGGTTGCGGCGGAGGCGCTCGTAGAGGTAGGTCGGTGTCGCCGAATCAAACCAGTAGCTGCCGAAACGCCTTTCGTTCAGAGCCTTTATGAGGCTGAACGGGTTATATATGTCCTCGGACCTGTAGCTGAAGTGGTAGCCGTCGTAATTGTCTTTCAGCCCATCCAAAGCCTCGGCATAACCGATGCCCTGGTCTTCAGCAAGAGACCGGATCTGCTCCTGCATATTCGCTTCCATCTCAGACTGGGATATGCCGCAGATTGCGGAATATTCCGGCATCATCGATATGTTCTGAAGATTGTTCAGTTCGCTGAATATGCTCAGCTGCGCGAACTTATTGATGCCCGTGATGAACACAAACCTCAGGTAAGGGTCAAGGCTCTTTATCGGGCTGTAGAAGCTGCGCATTATGTAACGCAGCGGCTCAAGTCTCGGATTGTCATTCATGACGTCCAGAAGCGGTGCGTCATACTCGTCGATGATTATCACCGCACGCTCGCCGGTCTGCTCAAATGCACGGAGTACCAGCCCTACAAGCCTCTGGTTCGGATAGACTTCATTTTCAGCCTTTCCATACACCGCCTCATATCGTCCCAACATTATGTCAAGGTCGCCGAGCAGTTGCTCCTCGCTCTTGTTCTTTGACATGGAGAAATCGAAATGAAACACCGGATGCTTCGTCCACTCCTTTTTCGCCTCGCCGGCCTTCAGTCCATAAAAAAGTTCCTTCTTCCCTTCAAAATAGCAATGAAACGTCGATGACAACAGGGACTTGCCGAACCGGCGCGGACGGCTCAGGAAAACATACTGGTATTTATTGGCAATTTCATGCACATAGCCGGTCTTGTCAACATACAGGTAGTCTTCTTCCCTAATTTTATCAAATGTCTGCACCCCGATGGGGAATAACTTCTTGCCTATCTCCATAACTCAATTTTTTCTCCGGCTTCAAAGATAATGCTTTTTGTTTGATAATCACGCCAAAGGAGCAAAGCAGAAAAAGGAAATCCTGCGGCAGGACGGTAAAGGTGCCTGCCGCAGGAAACTTGTCAATGATGCGTCAGCATTATTTTGCGGTGACCCATATTGATGCTGTTTATTTTTTTCGTTTTTCTAAGAAACACGAAAAAAATAACCTGCACCAGATTTGTCTTTGATTTTCGAGTATAGATTTCTTTTGGAAGAAGGAGTGTACTGGACATACACGACTGATGAGAAAATAAATATAGACCGAAAAGGATGGGAAAGATGATGCAGGTTATTTTTTGAAGGTTTCTAAAATACCACCGAGAGTCCCAATCCATGTGGGGTCGCCCCTATGTTCAGGGTGTATTCACGAGGGCGCATGGCGTTGTAGGCATTCACGGCCCTTCTGATTCGGCCATTTCCGACACAATAGACGGCAATGCCGCCGGCAAGGACACCGGTGCCGACGACAAAATCCACTATGCCGCAATATGCCAGCATGAATCCCCAATAACCGCCGTCAACCGAGGAATTGTTTATCGCGGCGAGCCCCCCGATATAGGCAAGGAAACCGACGCCCGTAGCGATGCCGCCGCCAATCATCATTCCCTTCCCGGCGCGGCGCATTCTCTGTCCTCCGGTCGCGGAAGTGAAGACATTTGAAGGAAATATGACGGACATCTCCGCAGGGGTGAGCACCCTTCCGTTCATCATCAGATTGCCTTTGTAGCAGGTGAGAACGCCTTCAAGTGAAGAAACTCCCGTAATCTGTCCCGTCGCGTCGATAGTCCTGGTTTCGCCGACGGTCTGGGCCTTTAGTTCAGACACGGCTCCGGCTCCGATGAGCATCATCGTCAAAATAGAAATGATCCGTTTCATATTCATTGAATTTGTTAGTGGAATTTACTTTATTTTCAAGACAAAATGCAGGTCAGCCCCACAAGGATTGCCCGCTGCATATTCGGCGGCGCGGAGCGATTCGCCGTCCCAGACAAGGTAGGGAGAGGAGCGGAACCAGTCCTTGACCATGCGGAAATTCGCTCCGCAGGGAAGCTTGAGATCTACCCATGAGTGGAAGTGGCCGAAGATGAAATAGTCTATATGCTGCTTCTCGCCAAGTTCCTCGGCAAATTTATAGAGCGGCTCGTCCTCGCCCCGGAAGACATACTCGGTCTTGTGTCTGAGACGGTTATGCTTCGACCATGTGTTGCCCAGGCGGAACGCGAGCCACGGATGCAGGGTGCTGAAGAGCCTTTGGAGCGGGCGGCAGTGGAAGATGCCGGAGAGGATGCGGTAGCCGCGCGGAACGGGTCCGAGGCCGTCGCCGTGGCCGAGGCAGAAGACCTTACCGGAGATGGTCGTGACGTATGGCTGCTCCAGCCTCCTCATTCCGAGAGACTCGAAGTAGGAGTAGCTCCAAACATCGTGGTTGCCGCGAAAAAAATAGACATTTACACCCCGGTCAATGAGGTCGAGAATTGCCGCAAACACACGGATATAGCCCTTTGGAACCACGTCGCGGTACTCATACCAGAAGTCCCAGATGTCCCCGAGCATGTAGAGGCTTTCCGTCTCCGGCGGCAACGATTTCAGAAAGCCAACAAAACGCGCCTCCCTGTCACGAGGGTTCAGGACGTCACAGCCGAGGTGCACGTCGGCGACGAAGTATGTAAGGTTCCTTGTCATCTGCGTTCGGGTATATTATCTTCCGTGGATATGGAAATACCTGGATATGCGCCGGAAGTTGCGTGAATGGAGTTGCGCAAATGTCTGATTATGCGAATATGAATATGAGGACGGCGACGACGGCGCAGTAGAGCGCGAACCAGCCAAGCTTGGTCTTCTTCACGAGGGCAATCATCACCCGACAGGCGAAAAGTCCGGCAACGAACGCAGACAGGAATCCGAGAACGAGCGGAAGCGCCCCGATGGTCGATGCGGCCATCTCTCCCCCGACGATTTCAAGGAATGCCTCGCCGAGAATCGGGACGAGAACCATAAGGAATGAGAACTGCGCAATCACGTCGCGCTTCACGCCGCAGAGAAGTCCGGTGGCAATGGTGGTGCCTGAGCGGGAAAGCCCGGGAAGAACCGCCACGGCCTGACCGAGACCGACCACGAATGCCTGCCAATAAGAAATGCCGTTGCGGGCCACTGCTCCATCCGGCTTGTGCGAGTCCCGCGAGTCTTTAGATGCGGCATCAGAGGCCACGTCCTCCCCTGCTTTCACCGGCGAAACCCCGGCCGCCTCAATCGGAGCCTTGTACTTGCAGCAACTCCGGCAGCCCCGGAATCTGAGTCGCGAGGCGTTGTCCGAGAGCAGAAGCAGCAGCGCGGTCACGAGCAGGGCGCCGGCGACCACGTATATAGACGAGCCGAAAACGCTTTCCACGGCATCCTTGAAGAACATCCCGACGATGAAAACCGGAATCATCGACACGCAGATTTTCAGCACATAGTCCGTTCCGTCGTTGAACCTCGACGGATGCGCGATGCTCCTGAAGAGCCCGTCCTTGACAAAGAGCGACTTGAGCAGCCCCCAAATCTGCCTGCGGAACACCACAATCGTGCTCAGCACCGTGGCGGCGTGCACCACAACCTCGAACACGAGGTCTTCCCCGACGTCAATCCCGAGAAGTTCCTTTCCAATCTGAAGGTGGCCGCTGCTGCTCACCGGAAGAAACTCCGTCAGCCCCTGCAGCAGTCCCAATAGTATAGCCTCAAACCAAGTCATATTTTAACCCCTCCCGTCCCCTCCACAGGGGAAGTCGTGCTCCGTGCACGCTATCGCACAAAGCCCTCGCTTCGTTGTTCTCCGCACGGCGCTCAAGCGCCTCTCTTCCCCAAGGAGACTGATTTATTTTTTCTTATTTACTCCCATAATAGCGACAATCTCGACCACGATGCCGGCGAGAATCACCAACGGCGCGGCGACGAGCCTCTGAAAATCAAATATTTCGTAACTGAAGACCTTCGGATCATCGCTCGCTCCGCCGCACATCAGGATATACCCGGCTGCCATCACAATCAGCCCGGCAAGCAGGAGCCGCAGCCCCTTCGGCGTCATCGCCATATTCTTCGATTCATTCAAATTCATATCCTCAACTAATAATACAATTCAGATTTGTTCAACGAAATAAGCTTGTTTACAGTGAAATACGTACTCGCCACACAGATAATCAGCCCGCTCGCGACCACAATCCCGATGACTGTCAGAAGCATACCGAGGCTGAACACGGCGAACAGCTGTCCGAACTGTCCCTTCAGCAGGAACAGCCCGATGATTATCATCACTATCGCAATCAGAGCGGCAAAAATCCCCTGAAAAGCCGACTGGAACATGAACGGCCTGCGTATGAACGAACGCGTCGCCCCGACCATCTTCATCGTGTGAATCGTGAATCGCTTCGAATAGACGCTCAGGCGCACGGTGTTGTTGATGAGCACGAACGAGATGAAGAGAAGCAGAGCGATGAACACGGCAAGGAACAGGGAAATCTTGCTGAGATTCGAATTCAGAGCCTCTACTAAAGACTGCTGATAGACCACCTCCTCCACCTCCGGTGCCTTCTCCAAGGCGGCCTTCACCACTTTAAGCGAGTCCGGAGAGACATACTCCGGCTTCAGCGTGAGGTTTATGGAAACTGGAATCGGGGCTGTCTCGAAAACAGAGAGGAAATCGTCCCCGAGCAGCTGCGCCATTTCCTTTGCGCCCTGCTCCTTCGAGACGTAGGCGGAACCACGGACGAAAGGCTCCGCATCCATCGCCTTCTTGCAGCGGAGGGCCGCCGACTCCCCGACGTCGCGCTTCATCATCACGCTGACCTGCATGTTCTCCTTCAGATAATCAGAGACGCTCCTTTCGGAAACGAGCAGAAACGAGGCTATCCCCACGAGCAACAGCACCAAAGAAATGCTGACAACGGACGAAAGAAACGCCCTGACATATCGTTTTCTGATTATCTTATTACTGTCCAAAACCATAACTTATTATTACACAAGGTCATTAAACCCCGCCGTCACAACATGCAAACGCCAAAGTTAGTGATTTTATGAAAATTTATTATTATCTTTGTGGAGTTTTGTTAAAATAACGCTTGCTATGGGAGATTCCACCAAGAGAGTCCTTTTTGTAAATTCGGAGATATTCCCATATCTGCCGGAGTCCGAAATCGCGAACATCGGAAGATACCTTCCGCAGGGAATTCAGGAACGCAGGAAGGAAATCCGCTCGTTCATGCCGCGCTACGGATGCATAAATGAAAGGAAAAACCAGCTCCACGAAGTGATTCGCCTTTCAGGAATGAACATCATCATCAACGACGTCGACAGGCCTCTCGTAATCAAGGTGGCCTCCATTTCCGCCGCCCGCATGCAGGTCTATTTCATTGACAATGAGGACTATTTCCATCGCAAGCAGACTTTCACCGACGAGAACGGGACATTTTTCGCCGACAACGACGAGAGGGCAATCTTTTTCGCGCGAGGCGTGCTTGAGACCGTGAAGAAGCTCCGCTGGGCTCCGGACATCATCCACTGCCACGGATGGATTTCCCACATACTTCCGATCTATCTGAAGAAGGCGTACATCGACGACCCCATATTCTCGGGAAGCAAGATTGTAACCTCGCTCTACGGAGACACGCCGTCAGTGTCCTTCGCACCGGAATTCCGCGAACTCGTGAAATTCGGGAACATCACCGATGCGGACACGGAACTTCTGGCGGAGCCAAGCGGCATAAACCTTGCAAAACTCGCCGTCCGCTACTCCGACGGCGTCATCATCGGCGACGGGGAGGTTCCCGCCGAACTGACCGGTTTCTGTGTCTCGGAGGGTCTTCCTCTGCTTCAGTACGATGCCGCTTCGATGGAGGACGGCTCGTACATTGATGCCTATAACAGTTTTTACGACAGTCTGTAATAATGGAGTCTCTTAAAGGAATATTTTCCATAGGCGCCGCATCGGTTGCGGCATTTTGCTGCTTTTCCTGCATAAAGGTCGACGACACGCTCGGACAGGATTACATCCCGACCTCGCACATCTGGCAGGTGGTCAGCACATCTCTTGACATCAAGGACATCGAGGTTGCGAAGACCGAGGATCTCGGAGGCTACAGTTCCCGCAGGATGAGTGTGGGCGGCGTGTCCGAAGACGGTTCGATACGGAACGAGAGAATTGCGGCCTTTCCTCTGATACCTCTTGTGGACACCGCGAAATTCGACCTTGGCGACGTGCAGGAAATCTACGCGTTCCATTTCGCGGCGGCAAAGGACACTCTCTCGTTTGCCGACGATTCTCAGGAACACATCATTCAGAACATACGCGTCTATGAACTCCAGAAGCCGCTCGGCTCGGACATAATCTACGCCGGCAAGGGCAATGACGGGCTCTATGACGAAAGTAAGGGCGTAATCACCAAAGGAATACCGACTTACAGCGGAGGCGACTCCCTCTCGTTTGACTTCACGAAAGAATTTGCACAGAAATATGTCGACGCGCTGAAAAAGCGTGAGAGCTGGTCGATGGACGACTACACGAAGGAACTTCCGGGAATATGCATCGTCGCCGACAGGCCCGCATCGGGGAGCGGAAGAATCAACATGTTCGAGATTGCCGTGAGCACCAACGACTACGGCTACCTCACCGGTAATTACATTGAGCTGAAGGTTCGCTCCATATTTGACGAAGAGCGCGGCCCTGTGGACACGTCATTCGTGTTCATGGCCGGGGCGTCATCCTTCATAGGCGAGAGCACCTCCACGCTTCCGACCCAGTATGCGTTCAACATCTGCCGCAGGGAAGGGCCGGAACCGGCATCAGCCGAAGAGCTGAACGTCGAGGGCGGATGCGGATACAAGCCGGTGGTGCGTGCTAATGGGCTGAAGACAGCCGTCGAGGAGGCGATGCGGACATCGATGATTGAACGATTCAACAACATCAGCGATGAGTTCAAGTCGAAGAGCGACGCAGAAAAGAAGGACATAGTCGATGAAATAATAAATGACGGTCGAATTGTCGTCAACAAGGCTACCATCAATCTTCCATACAAGGTCTCTTCGGACTACTCCGAATTGGCGCACTATCCTCTGATGCTCAGCCCGACCTGCCGTCTTATCGGCACGAGAACCGTGAGCGGAGATGACGGAGAAACTGAACAGGAAGTGGTCTCATACGCCGGGCTTACGGACGCCAGCGTCTCAAGCGAGAATCAGGGCGACATCAACCGCTCTCTTGACTGCTACCAGCCGGACGTCAGTCACCACATCCAGGAACTCCTGCGGCTGTCCCCGAAAAACGAGGAAAGTGCCGCTGATTTCGAGAAGAGGGAAAGCCAGTATGACATCTGGATGCTGATCATGCACTCCGAGACCAACAAGGCGGCGTCATCTTCGAGCAACTCGTCCTACAACGACTATCTCAGCGCCCTCGCCTACAGTTCCTACTACAACAGTCTCTACAACGGTTACGGAGGTTACGGATATGGAGGCTATGGCTACGGTTACGGAGGCTACGGCAGCAGCTACTACAACAACTACTACAACTACATGATGATGGCGGCATACGCCTCCCAGTCAAGCACCACGAGCACCAGCACCTCGACAGAGCTCGACAAGGACCGCCACTACAGCTGCCGCCTCTACGGCCCGGCGTCTGCGGGCAAGAAGCCTACACTTACTATCACCTATTCATTCCCTACAGAATAGGGGGCGGGGCGCCTAAAAGGCGGTCTGCTTCGTTGCATGTGGATTTTAAATCCTCAAAACCGGGAGGTTGCTCCGGTGTTAAAATCCCCAGTGAGCCTTGCATCCCATCCTTTTATGCATCCCCTCTTGACTCAGCGTTTTTAGAGAAAGAATAAAATAAAGAAGAGGATGGCCTCACGTCAAACTGACGGTCTGGTCATCCTCTTTTCTGTTTTATGTCGGGAAACTTATTTTGCCTGTTTCTCGGCTACTTTCTTCTCAACGTAAGCGATTGCGTCGGCAACAGTGGCAATCTTGCCTTCTGCCTCGTCGTCCGGTTCAAGATCGAACTTGTGCTCAAGAGCCATGATGAGATCGACGCTATCAAGCGAGTCTGCGCCGAGATCGTTTGTGAAGTTTGCGCTATCGGTAACCTCAGACGGTTCAACGCCGAGTTTGTCAACGATGATTGCCTTCACTTCTTCTGCAATTGTAGACATAATTGAATCTTTTTAGTTTATATTTATTTTACGATTACTCGATTCCTGTGATTTCCCACTCGGAAATATCGGGGCAAAGTTATGAAAAAAAAATTAAAAAATGAAATTTGCAGAATGGCGGTGGATGATATAACTTTGCGGGGAAATGGAGGCACGCGTTGTGCTAGAAAGATTATATTCTGTAAATGAAAGAAAGACACATACTCGGAGCATTTGACTGGTTCCTGATTATCGGAGTCGTCGTGTGCAACGTCATATACTCTATAGTCACCGCAAAGACTGGATTCGACGGGCTCGGATTCACGGCGGCAGTGGCGGGAATAGTCTGCGTGGTGCTCGCGGCAAAGGGAAGCATCTGGAACTATGCCTTCGGGATTGTGCAGGTATCGCTCTACGCCTACATTGCCTGGAAGTCAACGGCATACGGGAATGCGGCCGTGAATGCGCTCTATTACTTCCCGATGCAGTTCATCGGCTGGTGGCAGTGGAGCCGCAGAGGAGCCGGAACAGGAACGGAAGCCGGGAATGCCGTGGAATCAAGAAGACTGTCCGGGAAGATGAGGACACTGATTGCCTCAGGAATCGCGGCCGTGACAGTTGCGCTGGCATTTTTGCTAAAGCATTTCGGGGCGGAACAGCCGTGGATTGACTCGTTCACCACAGTTCTGTGCATCGCAGCGCAGGCTCTGATGACATTCGCGTTCGTGGAACAGTGGTGGCTGTGGATTGTTTTCAATGTGTTCACCGTCATCATGTGGAGCGTGTTCGCCGCCGAAGGAACGGAGCATTCGGTGCCGACTCTGATAATGTACGTCTTCTACCTGATGAACTCGGTGAACGGGCTTGTCAACTGGCGGCGTCTCGAACGTAAGAACGCGACGAATTGAGGGCGGCGGAAAGGAATATCGTGGAGGATATATGAATATATCGGAAAAGGAACTGACTGTCAGAGAAAAGATTGCGCTGTTTCCGCATCAGCCCGGCGTCTACCGCTACTATGATGCGGATGGCAACGTCATCTATGTCGGTAAGGCAAAGGATCTGCACAAGAGGGTTGCCCAGTACTTCGTGCCGCCGGAAAGGCTCACGCGCAAGACAGCGATAATGGTCTCGAAGATTGCCGACGCGCACTATTCGGTCGTGGAGACGGAGGCGGACGCGCTGCTGCTGGAGAACAATCTCATAAAACAGTATAAGCCGAAATACAACATACTCCTCAAGGATTCGAAGACCTATCCATGGATATGCGTGAGCAATGACGAGTTTCCGAAAGTCTTTCTCACGCGAAGGCTCGTGCGGGACGGCTCACGCTATTTCGGTCCCTATTCGAACGCGATGCACGCGAGAACTCTGGTCGATTTGTTCCATGACATCTACCCTATACGGACCTGCAACAACAAAATCACCTCGGAGACGATTCTGCGCGGCAAGACGCGCCCCTGCCTGAACTTCCACATCGGGAGGTGCCGCGGATGCTGCTGCGGGGGAATTTCTCAGAAGGAATATGGCGACAACATCGAGGAGGTCGTGAAGCTGCTGCGCGGAGGCGGACGCGAGATGATTGCGCACTACCGGGAACTTATGACCGAGGCTGCCGAGAGAATGGACTTCGAGGCTGCACAGGAGTACAAGGTGAAGATGCAGGCACTTGACAAGCACTACAGCAAGTCGCTCATCCAGAGCGCGATGCCGGGAAGCTACGACGTATTCTCGCTCGTGATTGACCCCGGAGAAGCCTTCGGAAACTTCATGAGGGTGGTGGACGGAGCCGTGGTGCAGTCACTGAACCTCGGATTCAAGATGAACATTGAGGAAGCGCAGGAGACGGTGCTCGGAACATTCATCGGAGAGATCGAGGCAAAGTTCGGACGGCTGTCGCACGAGGTCATAGTGCCGTTCCTGCCGGATGTGGAGATTGACGGTGTGGAGTTCCGGATTCCTGTGCGCGGAGACAAGCTGGCTTTGCTGGAGTTGAGCGCCAAGAACGCCAAGGAGATGAGATTCAACGCGATGAAGCAGAGGGAGCACACGGATCCTGACAACTTCAGGATGAAGGTTATGGAGGAACTTCGCGATGCGCTCGGAATGAAGGAACTGCCACGACATATAGAGTGCTTCGACAACTCGAACATCCAGGGAACGAACCCGGTGGCCTCCTGCACGGTTTTCCGGGACGCGGCTCCGTCAAAGAAGGACTACAGGCATTTCAAGATTAAGACCGTGGTCGGGGCGAACGACTTCGCGTCGATGAAGGAGGTCGTGAACAGGCGTTATTCAAGGATGCTGGCAGAGGCTCCGGATGACCTCCCGCAACTGATTGTCATTGACGGAGGCAAGGGGCAGCTGTCATCCGCCTACGAGGCTTTGTACGAGCTTGGACTAACGGACAAGCTGACGGTCATTGGCCTCGCGAAGCGGCTTGAGGAAGTCATCAGAGTCGGAGACCCCTACCCCCTCTTCCTCGACATGAACTCGCAGGCATCCAAGGTACTCCGCCAGATACGCGACGAGGCGCACCGCTTCGGCATCACCTTCCACCGCAGCCTTCGGAGCAAGGCCCAGATTGAGTCCGCCCTCAGCAAAATCCCGGGAGTCGGCCCGAAGACCGAGCAGCGCCTCATTCTGCACTTCGGCTCAGTCGCCCGCATCGCCGCTGCCCCCGAAGAAGAGATCGCCGCGCTCGTCGGCAAGTCCCTCGCCGCCAAAGTCAAGCAAAGTCTCAATAAGGAATAATCAACAACACAGGTCATCTAAGACCTTTAAAGCCGCTCAAATTCAACTATTCAACAGAAAAAAAAGAAGCCGGTCGGAAATTTCCAATCGGCTTCTTTTCAAATATCTGAAACTAGGAGATGAAGAAAAAGATGAGATGCAAGTCGCACTGGGGATTTCAACACCGGAGCAACCTCCCGGTTGTGAGGATTTGAAATTCACATGCAACGAAGCAGGTCGCTTTTTCTTCGCTCCGTATTACTTACGATCGCGATTTCTGCGGTCTCCACGACGATCTCCACGTCCACCGCGACGCTCGCCGCCACGGCCGGAGTTTCCGCTCTGTGCCTGCTGAGCAGCGATGCCAGCGTTAGGAGAAAGGTCTTTCTTGCCATAGACCTCGCCGTTGCAGATCCAGACCTTCACTCCGAGGACGCCAACCTTGGTGTGAGCCTCTGCGAGCGCGTAGTCGATGTCCGCACGGAAAGTGTGAAGCGGTGTACGGCCTTCCTTGATCATCTCGCTTCTTGCCATCTCGGCGCCGCCTACACGGCCGCTGATCTGAATCTTGATGCCCTCGGCTCCGACACGCATGGTGGAAGCGATGGCCATCTTGATTGCACGGCGATAGGAAACACGGCCCTCAATCTGGCGAGCGATTGAATCAGCCACGATGTGAGCGTCAATCTCAGGCTTCTTCACCTCGTAGATGTTAATCTGAACATCCTTTGAAGTCACCTTCTTGAGCTCTTCCTTGAGCTGATCCACAGCTGTGCCGCCCTTGCCGATGATGACACCCGGTCTTGCCGCGTGGATTGTCACGGTGATGAGCTTGAGGGTCCTCTCGATCACAATCTTTGAAAGGCTTGCCTTTGCAAGACGGCTCTCAAGATACTTGCGGATCTTGTAGTCCTCAGCGATTTTCTCCGCATAGTTACCACCACACCAGTTAGAGTCCCAACCACGGGTGATACCGATTCTGTTGCTGATAGGATTTGTTTTCTGTCCCATATTCTTATTCCTCCACTGTTGTTGATGGTTCCTTAACGTCAAGAATTACAGTGATGTGGTTGGAACGCTTGCGGATCCTGCCGGCCCTTCCCTGCGGGCAAGGACGGATTCTCTTGAGTGTGCGACCCTCATCGACCATAATGGTCTTGATGTAAACATTACCGTTGTCGAGTTCCTTCGTGTCCTCCGGATTCTTGGCTTCCCAGTTCGCGATGGCGCTGCGAACGAGCGTTGCAAGCGTGACTGAAGCGTGCTTCTTGGAGAATTTGAGGATGTCGAGGGCACGGTTCACTTCAACGCCGCGGATGATGTCTGCAACCAGACGCATCTTGCGCGGAGAAGTAGGAACGTCATTAGCCTTCGCTATGGCTGTCTGCCTCTTTATTTCTTTCTGCCTCTCGGCCATTTGTCTTTTACGAGCTCCCATAATTACTTTCTCATTTAAAATTATTTACGATTGCCCGAATGGCCTCTGAATGTTCTGGTAGGCGCGAACTCCCCGAGCTTGTGTCCGACCATGTTTTCAGTGACATAAACAGGAATAAACTTATTTCCGTTATGAACTGCGATGGTGTGACCGACGAAATCAGGAGAGATCATACTTGCACGTGACCAAGTCTTGACAACCTCTTTCTTCATGCTACCCTCATTCATAGCAAGAATTCTCTTTTCAAGGGCTTCCTGAATATAAGGACCTTTTCTTAATGAACGACTCATAATCTCTTAAGTTTTATTCCGTTATTTTTTCCTTCTCTCAATAATGAACTTATTTGAAGTAGCCTTAGGATTACGTGTCTTGTAGCCCTTAGCCGGCATGCCCTTGCGTGAACGCGGATGTCCACCGGATGCACGGCCTTCACCACCACCCATTGGGTGATCTACCGGGTTCATTACAACACCACGGTTGCGAGGACGACGGCCGAGCCATCTTCTGCGTCCCGCCTTTCCGTGCGACTCCAAATTGTGATCCGGATTTGACACTGTTCCGACAGTTGCACGGCAGGTGCAGAGAACCATGCGGGTCTCACCCGAAGGGAGACGAAGGATGGCGTAGTTGCCCTCGCGTGCTGCGAGCTGTGCGTAAGTTCCGGCAGAACGTGCCATTGCGGCGCCCTGTCCCGGACGAAGCTCGATGTTGTGAACGAGTGTACCGAGCGGAATTTCCCCAAGAGGAAGAGTGTTGCCGACTTCAGGAGCGACTCCGGAGCCGGAAGCGATGACCTGACCTACCTTGAGTCCGTTAGGAGCGATGATGTACTTCTTCACCCCATCCTCGTACTGCACGAGCGCGATGCGCGCGCTGCGGTTCGGGTCATACTCGATTGTCATTACTGTAGCCTTGCAGTCGTCCTTCGCGCGAAGGAAGTCGATTACACGGTACATCTTCTTGTGACCGCCGCCGATGTAGCGCATGGTCATCTTGCCCTGATTGTTACGTCCGCCGGAGCTCTTGAGAGGTTCGAGGAGTGATTTCTCAGGTTTCTTGCAGGTAATGTCGTCAAATGCGCTGATTACCTTGTTTCTCTGTCCCGGAGTTACCGGTTTGAATTTTCTAACTGCCATAACCGTTTCCTCCCGTTAGATGTTGCTGTAGAAATCAATCTTGTCCTCGCCTGCAAGGGTCACGATAGCCTTCTTGTAGTGGTTCATGCGACCACGGAGCATACCGGCCTTGGTGTAGCGGGATTTCTTCTTGCCGTGATAGTTGATGGTGTTGACATCAGCAACAGTCACGTTGTAGGCCTGCTCTACGGCAGCCTTGATCTGAAGTTTGTTGGCCTCACGATCGACGATGAAGCCATAGCGGTTCAACTTTTCGCCCAGAACCGTCATCTTTTCAGTTACTATTGGCTTAATTAAAATTCCCATCTCTTTTTAGCGTTTGATCCTTGCAGCAAGAATGTCCTGTACGCCGTCAACGAGCACGAGTGAATTTGAGTTCATGATCGCGTAGGTGTTGATTTCGTCAACGGTGGTGACCTTTACTTCAGGAAGGTTACGTGATGAAAGATAAATGTTGTCGGAGTTTGAAGGAAGCACGAAGAGCACTTTCCTGTCACCGGCCTTGATGTTCTTGAGGATGCCGATGAACTCCTTTGTCTTAGGCGCGTCCATTGTGAACGGCTCTACAACAACGATTGCATTCTCCTGAGCCTTGTATGAAAGGGCTGAGAAACGTGCGAGCTGCTTGAGCTTCTTGTTGAGCTTGAAGCCGTAGAAGTGCGGCTTAGGACCGAACACACGGCCACCGCCGACATAGATGTTTGCCTTCAAGCTGCCGTGACGCGCTCCGCCTGAACCTTTCTGACGGATGAGCTTTCTTGTACTGTAGGCAACCTCGCTGCGATCCTTTGTCTTGGCGTTGCCGTGACGCTGGTTCGCAAGGAACTGCTTCACGTCGAGGTAAATCGCGTGATCGTTCGGAGTGATGCCGAAGATTTCGTCGTTGAGGACTACCTTCTTTCCGGATTCTGTTCCGTCAATCTTAATTACTGATAATTCCATAGCTTAGTCCTCCAAAATTACATAAGAACCCTTTGCTCCAGGTACTGAGCCCTTGACAACGATGAGGTTGTTCTCAGGGATGAGCTTGATTACCTGAAGGTTGAACACCTTAACTCTCTCATTGCCCATGTGGCCGGCCATACGCATTCCGGGGAACACGCGTGAAGGCCATGAGCAGGCACCGAGAGAACCCGGGTGACGGAGACGGTTGTGCTGACCGTGTGTGGTGCCGCCGACTCCGGCGAAGCCGTGACGCTTCACGACTCCCTGAAATCCCTTACCCTTGGACGTTCCCACGACATCGACATAGGTGGTGTCCGCGAAGACATCGGTCAGCGTGAGAGTGTCGCCAAGCTTGAGATCCTGAGCGAAATCCGCCTTGAACTCGACGAGCTTGCGCTTAGGGGTGGTTCCTGCCTTTTCAAAGTGCCCCTTGAGAGGCTTGCTGGCATGTTTCTCCGAGATTTCGTCATAGGCAAGCTGTACAGCGGCATAACCATCTTTCTCGACTGTACGAATTTGCGTGACAACACATGGACCAGCCTCAATAACGGTGCATGGAAGATTTTTTCCATCAGCACCGAAAACGGAAGTCATTCCGATTTTCTTTCCAATTAATCCAGGCATTGGTTGATTAATTAATTGATTATAAATACATTAAACTCCGCAAAGCCTTTTTGCGGGCTGCAAATATACGA
>ERZ808246.1708-NODE-1708-length-15178-cov-3.074324_pt1 | contig 15178 bp, 9 predicted proteins | sample MGYA00521083_ERZ808246 | MGnify/ENA primary metagenome ERZ808246 (study PRJEB31516, sample SAMN03275577) | gut metagenome | biome: mammalia-associated habitat; material: feces | host: Papio cynocephalus | place: Kenya | collected 2012-07-07 ...
TGCTAGGCCAACAAGTTGCATAAATCCTAGTGAGTTGTTTGTTTTTGCTATCCCCTCTCCAATAAGCGCCGGCTAAAGAAAGAAGTTTAAAATGCTTTAGATATCCGGTAGATGGGACGTGCGGCCCTTTGCATAAATCAATAAAATCCCCTTGCCTATAAATGGATATTTGTCCTTCAAGTTCTTTTATATGCTCTACTTTATAAGGGTTGTCTTTAAATAGAGTTAAAGCTTCTTCTTTGTTAACCTCTTCTCTTTTAAAGGGGATATTTTCTTTGGAAAGCTTTTTCATTTCTTCTTCTATTGCTTTAAAAGAAGCATCAGAAATCACTTCATCTCCAAAATCTATATCATAATAAAAACCTTCTTCAATTGAAGGGCCAAATCCGAATAAGGCCTTTGGATAAAGATGCTTGATGGCTTGGGCCATTAAATGTGAACAGGAGTGGTTCATTATGGCAAACCCTTCTTTATCTTCACTCATAATAAAACTAACTTCGCCTTCATTAATAAGCGGGGTATTCATATCGAATTCCTCCTTGTTTTCTTTATAGGCCAAGGCTTTGTTCTTCTTTTCTGGATCAACGATTTTTGCAAGCCCAAAACCGTTTATGCCATTTTCGACTTCATATTCTTTCTTGTTGTAAATGATTTTCATACTTTTCTCCTAAAAATAAAAGCGTCCCTACTAAATAAGGACGCTAGAAATAACGCGGTACCACCTTACTTCGCATTTGTTTTATTAAGTAGACAAATACGCTCTCGATAACTTGATAACGGAAGATTCCGCCTAACTCTTCGTTAGGAGCTCAGGAGTGGTACTAGAGGGCTATAACTCTCTAGCGTGTCTCCTTCTTCGCCACCATTATTTTAGGTAGGCCAATGCATAAGTCAATAGTTCTTAATTAAATTATTTAGGCATAAACAAAAAGTAGTTAAATTCTTTTCTTCTATTCTTTGAATAGCGTATAATCTTTTTTGTCCTAGGAAAAAAGGAGATTTTATAATGGACAAAACTAAAATTGTTAAAGTCTTTGGCCGTCAAATCATTGATAGCCGTGGAAATCCAACCGTTGAAGCTGAAGTTACTTTGGCTGATGGAACTGTTGGTAGAGCCGCTTCGCCTTCTGGAGCCTCAACCGGAACTAGAGAAGCTATTGAACTTCGCGATGGCGATAAAAAGGTTTATGGTGGCAAAGGTGTCTTAAAAGCCGTCAATAATATCAATACTGAAATTGCTAAGGCCGTTGTTGGCTTGGATGCAACAGATACTGCCAAAATCGATTTCACCATGATTAAACTTGATGGAACCGATAATAAAGGTAGACTTGGCGCTAACGCCATTCTTGCTGTATCTTTAGCCGCCGCCCATGCTGCCGCTATTTCTTTAGGCGAACCACTTTATCGTTTCATCGGTGGAACTAGCGCTAATACTTTACCAGTTCCTATGATGAATATCATGAATGGTGGTGCTCATGCCGATGATAACATCGATTCTCAGGAATTCCTAATCATGCCAGTTGGTGCTCCGACTTGGTCTGAAGCTCTTCGCTGGTGTACCGAAGTCTTCCATGCCCTTCAAAAAGATTTAAAGAGCAAGGGACTTGCTACTGGTGCAGGCGATGAAGGTGGTTTTGCCCCAAATACCGCTACTGGAGCCGACGAAGAAGTCTTGGATTTAATAATAGAAGCCATCAAGGCTGCAGGATATGTTCCTGGAAAAGATTTCATGCTTGCCATGGATGCTGCTGCTTCTGAATGGGCTAAGGGTGAAGAAGGTGGAAAGGTTGTTTATCACCAACCAAAGTCTGGCAAAGTCTATACTTCTGATGAATTAGTCGAACACTGGGTCAAGATTGCTTCTACTTATCCATTAATCTCTTTAGAAGATGGTATGGCCGAAGGCGATTGGGAAGGTTGGAAACATCTTACCGAAAAGCTTGGAAACAAGATTCAACTTGTTGGAGACGATTTGTTTGTTACCAATACCAAAATCATTGCCAAGGGTATTGAATTAGGTGTTGCCAATTCCGTTCTTATCAAATTAAATCAAATCGGCACCTTAACCGAAACAATCAACGCTATCAAAATGGCTAAAAATGCCGGATGGACCGCTGTTGTTTCCCATAGATCTGGCGAAACCGAAGACACCACAATTGCCGATTTAGTTGTTGCCTTAAATGCTGGGCAAATCAAAACCGGTGCTCCAAACCGTACCGAAAGAGTCGCTAAATATAACCAACTTCTCCGTATCGAAGAAGAACTTGGCGAAAATGCAACTTATCCTGGCATCAAAGCTTTCCGCTTCAATAAATAATTATTGATTATTGAATTTTTTTAGACCCATTTGGTTATCCTTATGGGTCTTTTTTTGATTTATCCAATTTTAAGTGGTTTTCATTTCTTTCTTCTTTTATTATTTAAAAGAAAATGAGTAAATTAGAAAGAATTATTATTTATCCCCTTTGCTTAATAACATTTATCGTTGTTTGCTTCTTCGATTTTCAAATTTCTGCTTCTTTATTTGACCCAAGTAACGCCTTTGGTCAAGTTTTTGAAATGGTAGGAGAGTTATTTTTTCAGTTATTGTTTTGCTTTTCTTCTTTTTATTGTTTTCTAAATAGAAATTCAGAAAGGAAGAAATCTTCAATTATCTATGGGGTATTGTTTTTTCTATCGATATTAATTTCTTGCCTATATGGGGGAGGGCAAATTAGAAGCTATGTTAATGGAATCTTCTTTTTAGACTTAAATTACGGCTATATTGTTTTATTTGCCTTGCCTTATGCTATTTTGACTTTGCCATTTGCTTTTATTTCTTCTAAATGGTCTTTGGATAAAGAAAAATTATTTAACGTTTGCCTTTGCGTGATCATTCTATATTTAGCTACCTGGATTTGCATGAATTTATTTAAGGTTTTTTGGTTTAGACCCCGTTATAGATTTTTGGCTAAAATTTATGTAGGGGAAGAAATTGAAGCTCATTGGCTCCCTTTTTATCAACCTCAAGGGTGGTGGAGCTTTTCTAAATATGCAATAGATATTGAAAAAGTTAATGCATCAGTAAAATTTGACGATTGTTTTTCCTTTCCTTCCGGTCATACGATGAATTCCTTGGGAATAATTTGCCTTAGTTATTTTCCTTTAATCTATATAGATAAGAAAAAAAGAATATTGATAAAATTATTTTCCTATTTATGGGGACTTTTAGTCGCTTTAAGCCGAATTTATCGTGGTGCGCATAATGCGACTGATGTCGTTTTTGGTTATTTTCTTGGAGTCTTCCTATTCGATTTAGTTTTTTCTAAACTTTTTGTTTTGCTAGATAAAAAAGAAAGCTTTAAAGAAAAACAAGCCTAACAGCTGGCTTGTTAATCAATATCTTTTATCGAATTGACATTTACGATTCGCATGAAATTTGTCTTTCCGGCTCCAGTAGGAGTGCCGCCTGCAATTATTATGGGTTCACCCGGTTTGATGGATAAATCTCTAGCTATTTTAAGTGCCAAAACTTCCATTTCTTCGATAAAATCTGGCATGGAAGTTTTTAATAAGACTGAATAAACTCCCCACATAAAAGCTCCATTCATGGCGGTTTTTCTTCTATTAGTGATTGAAATAATTGGGCAACAAGGCCTAGATTTAGAAATTCTAATCGTTGATTTGCCGGTTTCTGTAAAATTAACGATTAACTTTGCCCCAATTAAAAGTGCGGTATTTGCCACGGCATTGGAAATGGCATCGTTATTCGAATGTTCGCTAGTTTCATATGCTTCCCTAGCTAGTTTTTCATAATCTAGATACTTTTCCATTGTGGAAGCAATTTTGCTTTGCATAGTAGTGGCTTCCACTGGATAGTGCCCTGAAGCTGATTCGGCTGAAAGCATAACGCAGTCGCTAGATTCGTTAATGGCGGTGGCACAATCGCTAACCTCGGCCCTAGTTGGGCGAGGGTGGGCGACCATAGAGTCAAGCATTTGTGTAGCAGTTATTACTGGTTTTCCTTTCATCCTACATAATTTAATGATATTGCTTTGGATTACCGGGACTTCTTCTGGCGGTACTTCGACCCCCAAATCGCCTCTTGCAACCATTATTCCATCGGCTTCATCAACGATTTGCTCAATTTTTTCTACGGCTTCAGGATTTTCTATTTTTGCATAAACAGGGATATCCTTATCTCCATATTTTGCACATATTCTTCTAATTTCTTTAATATCTTCGGGACGCCTAGTAAAAGAGGCGAATATTGCATCGACGTGTTGTTGACACCCAAAAGCCAAATCCGATTCATCTTGTGTGGAAATAAAAGGCATATTTAGCCTAGAAAAAGGACAATTGACTCCTTTTTGATCTTTTAAAACATGATCGTTTTTGGCAATTACTTCCAAAGTTTGGTCTTTTTCATTCTTTTTAATTATTTCGAAATCTAGATTTCCATCATCGATTAGAATGTGATCAAAGACTTTTACATCAGAAAATAAACCGGCATAGGTAACAGAAAACCCATTCTCATCGCCAAGCCTATCTTCCATATAAATGGTCATTTTTTGACCTGTTTTAACTATTACGGCCCCATTTTTCATATACCCAGTTCTTATTTCAGGCCCTTTTGTATCAAGGGCAACCGGGATATAGATGCCTTCTTTTTCAAATTCTCTTGCTATTAAAATTTTATTTAATTGTTCTTGGTGCGTCCCATGAGAAAAATTAATTCTCATTACAGTCATCCCGGCTTTATAAAGCTCAAGAATCTTTTCTTTTGTTTGAGTAGAGGGTCCGATCGTACAAACAATTTTTGTTTTTTTCGAAATGTTTAATAGCATATGAAAAAAGTCTTTCTATTTAAGAATATCGATTAATCTAAGCATGGAGGCATGCTTATCACGAGGTAGTTGCAATGCTTCATAAATATCGTAATCAACTATTTTGTTATTCACCATCCCGACACAGATTCCGCCTTTTCCATCAAGTAAGCAATCAACGGCATAAGCACCCATTCTAGCTGCTAATATCCTATCGAATGCACTTGGCGCGCCGCCTCTTTGGACTCTTCCTAAAACTTCAGCGCGACATTCAAATCCGGTTTCTTCGCCTATTTTTTCGGCAAATGCGTGAATATCTGGATAAATTTTTTCCGATACCAAGACTATGGCTCTTTTCTTTTTCGAGTCATGAAGTTTCTTTAGCGAAGAGATGATTTCTTCTTCGGGAATTGGATGGTCGGGGGTGATTATCATTTCCGCCCCTTCAGCTATGCCTGAAAACAAGGCTAAATCACCGCAGTGGTTACCCATTACTTCAATTACGGCACAACGTTGGTGCGATTCGGTGGTATCTCTTATTTTATCCACGCAATAAACAATGGTATTCAAACAAGTATCAAAACCAATCGTATAATCGGTTGAGGCAATGTCGTTATCTATGGTTCCTGGCAACCCAACGCAATTGATGCCCATTTCCGTTAGTTTTTTAGCACCCATATAAGAGCCATCTCCGCCAATAACGACAAGGGCTTCGATTCCTCTTCTATGCAAATTATCGACGGCTTTTTGTCTAACGCTTTCTTCCTTAAATTCGCGTAGACGCGCAGTTTGCAATATCGTTCCGCCTCTATTAACAATATCCGAGACGGATGAACGGTCCATTAAAAACATGTCATCGTCGACCAATCCTCTATAGCCGTCCATGACACCATAAACTTCTAAACCATAAGTTAAACCAGCTCTAACTACAGCCCTTATTGCGCAATTCATGCCTGGAGAATCTCCTCCAGAAGTCAAGACACCGATTTTGTGGATCATAAATAACCTCGTAATTCAACAATTTCATTATAGACCATTAACGCCCGTGTGTGTGCGTAAAAAAGTAAAAAAATTGCAATTTTTTATTTTTAATTTCCTCTAAAATAAACTAAGCAAAAATGATAAAATTAATACTGGTATATATTTATGCATGATGTCGGCGCTAATGATTTTTATGAGGTAAGCAAAAAAGATGCTCTTGGAGGGGACGATATTTTAAGAGTCAGGGAGTTCTACCTTCCTTTAATTGGAGCTAAGTCTTTTGCTTTATATAGTTTTTTGCTAGGTGAAGTAAATGGAAAAATATTCACTCATGAAAGGATTTTTTCTTTTTTATCCTTGACTCCTGGCGAATTATATAACGCTTTTTTGCCTTTAGAAGCCTTAGGGCTAGTCAAGACAATGTTTTTAGAAGAAAGCAAAAACAATTATTTTATTTATTGCATCTATCCGCCAGTTAATCCTCTTTCCTTTTTAGCAGATCCAATGTTAGGGGGCTTGCTTAAGAACACGATTGGAAGCGAATCTTATTCTTCTTTGGAAAATAAATATAAAAAAGCTTCTAAACTAGACGGCTTCAAAGATGTTTCGGAATCTTATGACTCTTATTTTGGGTTTGGCAATGCTTCGCCTTTAATAAAAGCTAAAAAGAAAAATAATAGCCTCAAAATCGATTTTGATTATTCAAAATTGAAGGATTGTCTTTTTTCTTTAGGCTTTAATGTAAAGGTTCTTAATGAAGATAGTCTTCTATTAATAGGCAAATATGCTTCCTTATATGGGTTAAATGCCGAGGAAATGGCAGAAATAACATTCTCTTCTTATTCTAACGGCTCGTTAAATTTTTCTAAGCTTGAAGAAAAATGTCGTTCCATGGTCAATTTTTCTTATTTGCAAATGACTAGCAATGAAAAAAGCCAAGTGTCTTCTTCCTCCTCTTTAGCTAAGAAAATAAGATTGATGGATGAAGTAGACCCCGCTCATTTCTTATCCTTATTGCAAGGAGGGAATAGACCTTCATATCAAGATTTACGTTTGCTTCAACATTTAAAAATAGACACAGGCTTATCTAATCCTTTAATAAACGTCTTGCTTGATTTTGTTTTAAGCAAGAAAAATGGCATTCTTCCTTTTGCCTATACTGAAAACTTAGGGGTTATCTTATTAAGAAAAGGAGCCAAAAATAGCAGGGATGCCATGTCGATTTTGCTTGAATTGGATGAAGAAAATTCAAAAAAGAAAAAACAAATAAAAGTACGAGCAAAAGAAAATCAAACTGAAAAAGAAACGCTAGAGAAAAAAGAAGAAAATGTAAGCGATAAAGAAATTGACGAATTAATGAAATCGCTAGGATAGATTTATGGAAAAAATGAAGTTAAAAAAGATGGATTTAGGAGATGTCTCTACTTTAATTGAAGAGGCTTTAAAAGGCTTAAAAAATGACCCAATTGTTTATAAAGAGATTTCTTCTTTATCCTTAACGGCAAAAGAGGTTAAGGATAACCTAGCCACTTTGCTTTCTTATCAAGAAGATGTTTCTTATTGTTCTTCTTGCCCAGGCATGGATAAATGCAAAAAAGATAACCCCCTTTATGAAATGTCGCTTTTTAAAGAAGGCGGGGTCTTGAATAGAGAGTTTTCCCCTTGCAAGGTTTATTTGGACTATAAAGAAAAATTAAATAGGTTTTTTATACGTGATTTCCCTATTGATTATTTGAATAATTCAATTTCTTCTATCGATAAGGATGTAAAAAGAAATAAAGCCTTAAAACGAATAATATCTAGCTTAAATTTAACCACTGAGGACTGGGTGTATTTAAAAGGAAAAACTAGATCTGGCAAGACTTATATTTTATCTACGTTTGCTTCTAATTTTGCTTCTAGACATCAACAATGTGCCTACGTCAATACTTCTTCTTTATTGGAAAATTTAAAAAAATTGTCTTTCGATAATAAAATGGAGTTTGAAACTATATTTGGTAAACTAAAAAATGCCCCACTTTTAGTTTTTGATGATTTTGGGAACGAATATAAAAGCGAATATTCTTTTTCTTCCTTCCTTTACCCGATTTTGCTTTATAGAAATGAGCATCGCCTCCGTACTTTTTTTGCTTCCCCATTTTCCATTGAAGAAGTGGTTTCCATGTATAAAAGTAAAATCGGCTTGGCTTTTTCTAGACAATTAGATGATATTATCAGAATAAATTGCAAAGAAGAAATAGACATTACTTCTGTTAACCTTTATTGATATTTATAGCCGTTAGGTATCTTTATCAAATCTAGTTGCTTATATAAATTTAATAGCCCTTGATCGTTATCAATAATGATCGAGGCTTTCTTTTTGACGAAATTTAATGGGTACGTGGCGTTGATTTTTAGTAAGGAAATACTATCTCTTCCTTCTTTTTCTATCCTAGATTTTCTATTTTCTAAATTAGAATCAATTAAAATAACGAAGTCGGTTAGGTTATCTAGATGGGATGAATATAATAAAGGCACATCTAAGATTACATTAGAACTAGCTTTGTTTATAAACTCTTCTGCTTTTTTATACAAAATTGGATAGAGGTAATCCATCAATGCTTTTTTATTATTTTTATCCTGTAATAAATGAGTCAATTTGGCTTTGTCTATCTCGTTTTTGTTTATTACATCTTTGCCAAATAAATCTATCAAGTGTTTTTTTATTACTTCTTGCTTATATAGGTTTGCTACTTCTTTATCGGCATCGAAGATAACAAATCCCTTTTTTAAAAAATAATTAGAGGCGGTTGATTTTCCCGAGTGTATTGGACCGGTTATTCCAATTACGAATGGACGGTAGGGGTTTTCTTGACAATAAGGACAATAAGTAGTTCCTCTTCCGCCTATTTTAATTTTATGAAATAGATTTAAGCAATTAGGGCAAGGCGTGTGTTCTTTTCCATAGACTTTAAGAAAGTTTTGCATATCCCCATTTTGATTTTCCTTAAAGTGAAAGCTTTTAATGGTGGATCCATTTTTTTCTATGGCTTTATTTAATATTTTAATTGAAGAAGAGATTATATTTTGGGCTTGGCTTAAACTAATTTGATTAGACGGGGTACGTGGATTGATTTTACAATCAAATAAGACCTCATCATCATAAATATTTCCTAATCCCGACATTATGGTTTGATCTAATAAGGCTTCTTTAATTTCTGCTTTTCTTTTGTGCAGGCCAATAAATAATTCTTCTTTACTAATTTCAAATGGCTCTTTGCCAAGATTACTTAAAGGCGAATCCTTTAGATAGGAAGAGGCTTTATATAATCCGATAAACCCGAATTTTCTTACGTCGTTATAAACTAGTTTGGTGTCGTTATCTAAATTGAATTCGACTAAATCGTGCTTTTTTCTTTTTTCTTCTTTTGGTTCGACAAAAAACTTGCCTTCCATCCTTAAATGGGAGATTAACACATATGGAGAAGAAAGGAAAAATAATAGAAATTTCCCTTTTCGACCTAATTTAGTTATTTTTTTATTTTTTAAAATAGAGAGAAATTCATCTTTGTTTGTTGAAATAGTTTTCTCATAAATTAGATTAATGGATTGGATAGTCCTATTTAATAAGGCGGGTTCTAATGCTTTTTTAAATGTTTCCACTTCCGGCAATTCTGGCATAATTTTTACTCCTTTGTTTCTGCAAAATTATTGCCAAGAGACGGAACGGCATCTAACTTGACTTTCAATTTGACACAGTTATCCATTATTTCTTTTAATTTTGCTGGCAAAAAGGAAGCTTCTTCCTCGTCTAGGGCAAATACTAGTTCATCGTGAATTTGCAAAACCATCTTTGTTTTATAGTTATGTTCAGTTAAGAATTTATCAACTTCAATCATGGCTATTTTTATTAAATCGGCCGCGCTGCCTTGGACAGGAGCGTTTAAGGCCGCTCTTTTGGCAGCTTCTCTTTTGGCATAGTTAGAGGAAACAATATCAGGGAGATATCTTCTTCTTCCAAACATGGTTTCGACATATCCTTTTGTTTCCACATTGCTAATTATCGAAGAAAGATAGGTGGCTATATCTTTATAATGAACATAAAAAGACTTGATTAAATCTGCGGCTTCAGCAGGGGTGGAACCTATTTGTTCGCTTAATCCATAGGGGGTAGTTCCATAGATAATGGCAAAATTTATGGCTTTTGCTTTTTTTCTATAAGAATGAGATACGGGTTCATCTTCTTTTAAATTAAAAACTTTTCTTGCTGTTTCTGAATGGATGTCTCTAGAGGTAGAAAAAATATCAATATAGGGTTTACAGTTTGATAAAGAAGCCAATACTCTCAATTCTATTTGAGAATAATCTAGAGAAAGGATTTTTGTTTTCGTTTCGTTATAATGGAAACACGATTTAACTTTCAAGCCTTCCTCATCTTTTCCTGATATGTTTTGTAAATTTGGATTGGAAGAAGATAATCTTCCGGTTGAAGTAAGGGCTTGATTAAATATTGTGTGAACTTTCTCATCTTCTTTAATGTAGGGGATAAATCCATCTACATAAGTTCCTAATAATTTTGCATATTTTCTATATTGAAGAAGGTGAGAAGGGAAATCGCTTTGGCTAGTTAAAGAAAGCAAGATGTCGCTTGAAGTGCCTTTCCCTTTATCGGATTTTAATTTTAGTTCATCAAAAAGAATCGTGGAAACTTGTTTTGGCGAGGCAGGATTAAATTCATGGCCTGCAATTTTAAATAGCTCTTCTTTTTCCTTGTTTTCTTTATCCGCGAATTCCTTGCCATATTTTTCTAATTCTTCTTTATCCAAAGGAAAACCTTCTATTTCCATCTTGGCTAATACTTTAGTCAAAGGCATTTCTATTTTTTCATATAGATCCCATTGCTCATTTTGCCTTAATAAGGAAATCGCTTTTTCTTTTATTTCGAAACTAGCCTTGGCAATAGAAGAGGAAGAAAGGTGATGATAAGTCGATAATAAGTCTAATTTATCTTCTTCTAATGCTATACCAAAATAGTCAAAGCTACTTTCTGGACTAGAGGCGATGGAAGAATCTAAAACATAGCAAGCTAGCATCGCGTCAAATATTTCTCCCTTTAGCTTGATATTGTATTTAGAAAAGACAACTAAGGTTCTTTTTAAATCATAAGTAGTTTTTTTAATGCTCTCGTCTTCAAAATAATTTAAAAGTAGCTTGTCTTTTATAAAAATTTCAAAGGGAACATATAAAGATTTTCCTTTAGTAAAAATAGCTATTCCCAAAGGGGATTTATTAAAATAATCTCCTTGTTCCATATCTAGGGCAAACCCAAAAGAATCCGTAATTTCAATGCTATTTGTTTTGCTAACGATTTCTACTTCGAGAGGCTTTCTTTCTTTTTTTCCATAATTAGAAGAAGATAATTTTGCTTCTAATTGCCTTAATTCGTATTTTGAGGTAAATGATTTGGCCTTACTATATTCATATCCTTTATAAACTAGGTCTTCTAATTTGAAAGGAAGGGGGACGTCTAGCTTAATTGTGGCAAGTTTTAAGCATTCTCTTCCTAACGCTTCTCCTTCGATAATTTTTTGACCGGTCTTGCCTTTTATTTTTCCATTTTTTGCGGCATTGATAATGGAATCAAACGATGAATATTCCCCTAACAGCTTTTTAGCCGTTACTTCTCCTATGCCTGGAATTCCGGGAAGGTTATCGCTTGAATCCCCTCTAAGCCCTTTATAATCAATTGTTTGCAATGGATAAAACCCAAATTTTTCAAATATATTAGCTTCGTTAATGTTTTCTAATTCGCTTAATCCTTTTATGGGCAAGTCAATAGAAATATTGTTATCAATTAATTGCAAATAATCTCTATCGGAAGTATAAATCTCTACTTTAATGCCTTCTTTTGAAGCGGCTTTAGCTAATGTGCCGCAAATATCGTCGGCCTCAACCCCGTGTAATTCAAAATGAGGTATCGATAAAGAAGTCAAGAAATCCCTAGATAAAGGAAATTGGCTTTTAAGTTCTTCCGGGCATGGTTTTCTATTGGCTTTATAAGAGGCAAATTCTTCTTTTCTAAACGTTAAGGAATCGCTATCAAAACCAACGAAGAGGCCATTATCTTTTTCTAGTTTTGATAATATTTTTAAAATCATGTTACCAAAGGCAAAAATGGCATTGGTAGGCTGATTAAAGCTTGTTCTCATTATGGATTCAGGACCATTGAAGCTTGTGGCATAAAAGGCTCTAAACAAAAGAGAGTTTCCGTCTATTATAATTAATTTATTCATGCTTGCCCTTTCTATATTTTCCTTATTTCGTCAACGATATATGATTCTTTTTTATAATTGTCTTTGTGCCCTTTTATTATTAAGATGTTGCCATCTTTTAAAAGAGGGTAATAAGTATCGTAAGTTGATGGGAAAAGAGTAAATTCCATTTGACTTGTATCATCATATAGGCTTAAAAACGCCATTCTGTTGCCTTTTTTTGTGGATATAGCTTTAAGTGTAGAAACTATACCAACACAAATAAATTGATAGGAAGCTTCTTCTATATCTTGCAAACTCTTCGCATTATTATGTTTTATAATTTCTTCTTTTTCACTAAGCAAGGAGGAAGAAACCATGACACCTAGTGCCTCTTTTTCATATAAGAGATCCATTTCCTTGTTTTCTTGGATTTGTTTTATCTCTGGCAATGGAAAATTAAAATCTAGCAAAGAGGAACCGTCTTCGTTTTGCATCATTTCTGCATAACTTAAGGCTTGTGTAACGGCTAATCTTTTGCTAGCCCTATTAAAAGGGAAGCAATCAAAACAGCCTGCATCTATCAAACGCAAGAAACTTTCTTTTTTTAATCCATAACGCTTCATTCTAGAGGCAAAAGAAAAAATATCCGAAAAAGGTCCTAAAGCTTTTCTCTCCCTTATTATATTTCTAGCTAATCCCATGGATTCATTTAAGTTTATAGAAGATAAAGGGAACATTATTTCTTTTTCTTTTAAAGGCAAAAAGAAAGTGGAGGCCATATTGATATCTGGCAGAATAAATTTTATGCCGACTTTTTTAGCTTCTAGATAAGCTAATTTAAATTTGGGGTCAGTTGGAGCTAAACTAGATAAAATAGAGGCATAGAATTCCTCGGGATAATAAGCCTTTAAATAAGCCATTTGGCATACTAAGAAAGCGTAGGAAACAGAATGCGATTTATTAAAGCCATAAGAAGCGAATTTATAGATTTGTTCGAATGTTTTCGAAGCTATTTCGTTTGAATAACCTTTTTTTAAACACCCTTCCATGAATTGGCTTCTTAATCCTTTTAATACGGATTCATCTTTTTTGGCGATAGCTCTTCTAAACAAATCGGCCTCTCCTAAAGATAGACCAGCCATTTTCATAACTAGCAGCATTATTTGCTCTTGATAGACGATAATGCCATAAGTAGAAGATAATATTTCTTCCGTTTCCTTATTTAAATATGTTACTTTTTCTAGCCCTTCCTTCCTTTTTGCATAAGTAGGGATAAACCCCATTGGTCCAGGTCTATATAAGGCTATTAAAGCTACAATATCGGAAAAAGAAGTGGGGCGTAATATCTTTATTGCGTTATTCATTCCCTTGCTTTCAAGTTGAAATATTCCAATCGTTAACCCTTTTCTAATTAGTTCAATGGCTTTGCTATCCTCATAAGGCAAATCTTCATATTTCAAACTAATGCCCCTTCTATTTTTGATTAAATCAAGGCAAGAATGGATTGTAGTTAGGTATCTAATCCCTAATAAGTCCATTTTTAAAAAGCCTTGTTTTTCTAAATATTCGGCCTCAAAGCAAATTAAGTCTCCATCTCCTTCTTTTTTAATTGGCAAAACGCTTTCCAAATTTTCGCCATTTAAAATGACTCCTGAAGGGTGCAAGCCGCTTTGTCTTGGCAAGCTTTCTATTTTTGAGGCCAAGGAGACTATATTTAAATAATAAGGATCGCTATCGACTAAATCTTTGAATTGCTTATTCTTTTTATATGATTCTCGTAAACTAATTTTAGAATCTAGCAATGTTTTCGATAATAAATCTATTTCTCTATTTTCTATGTTATAGACTCTTCCAATATCGTGGAGGGAAGCCTTGGGCCCTAAAGATTGAATTACTAAAATATGGGCAACTTTATCTTCTCCATATTTTTCTTTTAAATAAGTAATGATTTCTTCTCTTCTAATATCTTCGAAGTCAACATCGATATCAGGCAATGTTTTTCTTTCCGGATTTAAAAACCTTTCAAAAAGCAAGCCAAACTTTATCGGGTCTGCCTTTACTATATCTAGGCAAAATGAAACCAATGAGCCGGCAGATGATCCTCTTCCTGGGCCGATTAAAATCCCCATTTCCCTGGCTTTATTGCAATAATCGGATACGATTAGAAAATAATCGGAATACCCCATTTTAGAAATTAAATCCAATTCATAGTTCAATCTATCTTCATATTCTTTTGTAATGGGGTTAATTTTTTTGGCCAATCCTTCTTTGGCTAATTTAGCTAAATAAGAAGAGCTATCCATTCCCAATTCATTTTTAAAAACAGGAAGTTTTCCTCTTTTTTTATAAAAAGAAAAGTCAATGGATTCAGCAATTTTCTTACATGAAAATAATTCTGAATCGTCATAATAATTTATTAACTTTTCTTCTTCTAAAAAATAATTATCGCCTTCTTTGCTTTTTATATTGATTTGGTGTGAGGAAGCTATTGCATTTACTATTTCTAAAGCAATCGCATCTTGCTTTTTTTCGTAAAGGATAAAAGGGTAGGCTAAAGAAATATAGCCATATCTAGAAGCAAAATCTCTTAATAAATCGATATATTCTTTTTCATTTAATAAATAGGGGATTCCAATGTATGTTTCCTTAAAAGAGGAAAATTTGCTAGATAATTCTATGGATAAAGAATTATCGTGCTTACTTAGTTTTTCTTTTAACTCTCCTCTCCCTCCATCTAGGATTAAGATTAGTCCATCATTATAAGATGCAATTGCTTTGCTTTCCAATTCCCCTTTGTTTAACAAATATATAATCTTTAATAAATTTAAGTAGCCTTGCTCGTTTTTAATATAAAAAGAAACATGGTATTTATGTACGATTGTATCCATTCCATATATAGGTTTTAGGTTAAGCTTAGATGATAATTCGGTTAAATAAGGGAAGCCAGTAATTGTGTTAAAATCACATATCGGCGCGTATTTATATCCTTTTTTTGCATAGATTGAAATTAATCTAGCTAAAGATATCCCACTTTTTAAATAGGAATAACCAGAATAAGTATGCAATGGTAAAAAATTCATAACTAGGCTTATTATAAACTTTTAAAACGTCTAATAAAATTAGGGTGGCGGTTTTTTAATTAATATTTTTTATGGAAAC